>Ga0116227_10001724_pt1 | contig 49355 bp, 38 predicted proteins | sample S1TSphgellanicum_FD_89693 | JGI IMG/M metagenome (GOLD analysis project Ga0116227, IMG submission 89693) | Host-associated microbial communities from peat moss isolated from Minnesota, USA - S1T2_Fb - Sphagnum magellanicum MG | ecosystem: Host-associated > Plants > Peat moss > Unclassified...
CCCTTTTTGTTTTAAAAAAGAAAAATCGTTTTTAAGACCCGCCTTCAGAAAGGAGCAAACCCAGGTTTCCAATGTTTTCAAGGTGCCTTTTTAAAAAAAAAAAAAAAAAATTCTGTTGGGCGTCTGGCTTTTATATCTATCTTCTCTGTCTCCCTTTTGGATCTCATGTTTTGCTTTGCACGGTCCTGTTCTCCCTCCCTCCTCCTTCCCTACACTTCTGCCATGTCAAAGCCTTGAAGAAAATTCACGGTTCGTAGTGCATGTCTCACCCATGTCTAAAATTGGTTTGAGGATTTTGTGGGTTTTGGGTAGGGGGCGTTTTTGCTGCAATTGATCAATGGGTTGGATTCTTTTTATCCTTGCCTTAGTTTTGGGTGGATTGCTTCTGTGCTAGTTAGGGTCTGCTGATGTTTGTTATGTTGTAATTTCATTTTGTTGTCGTGGTTCTCTCGGTGGAAGTATGAAGATCTTGCATGGGATTGCAAACCCATTCCATTTTACTATCGTTCATCTGCAGCAGTTATCCAAGATTTGTTTCAATTTCAGCTAATTGGGTTTTGAGATGACTAGTTGGATTTGGATTTCTTGAAAACAAAGCCAACTCTGATGTTGTGGGTACTAGCTCTAAATGTGTGAATTTTGCAGGCTGCATAGTATTTTCTCATCTTAGCATTCTGTAAGTTGTATCATCATACCCAGGACTTGGCACTGCAATTGATTGCTTCTGGATTGGTGGATTTTTGTAGAGGAAAACAGTCAGAGAATTATTGTTGTTTGAACTTCACACTCCCTGACACGATTCTCTTGCAGCTCAGGTTTGTTCTTCCCATGACTCTCTCATTCTTCAAATTGAGCTGTCATTTTTCTGGTTCATCTTTAGTCAACATCTTTTGCCAGATGATTGGTGTTGAAGATCCTTGTTGGGATGCTAATTCCTAATTCGGCTTTGGATTAAAGAGAACTGGTAATCTGTCCCAATTTCGATGCTCAAACTAGAGTATCTTCTTCAAACTCAGGAAATTGAACTGCTAAAGTACTGCTGTAGTCTTTGGTTGTTCTTCAATTGTGAAAAAAATTCCGCATGGAATTAGACTTGGATCCAGGGAGAAGGACTATTGTGGGTGCCTTTTTTTTAGGAAGCATTAGCCATCAGAATTGATCTGCAAGTTCTTCTGAAATTGCACACTCATAAAATAGACTTGGGTCTTGAGCTTCCAATTGTCAAATTAACATTCTCCTAACTTTGCTGCTGGTGGTACCACTTCCAATTGGAGGTGGACAAGTCTCTAACTGCTGAAACTTTCACAACCTCATGGCTTAGTCTTTTCTCACAGACTCAAATGGCCCCCCATGTTCCCATACAGGTTACAATCATGAGTTCACCCAGTTAGCACCCACCAAACATGTAGCATGCACCTTGAGAGGGGTATATGTTTGAAACCCACATCTGTTGGCCAATCCAATTGAGGTTTGGTCATCTCAATGTTTGAACCAAAAGACTCACAGAATGAGTACTAGAACTTGTGTTTCATAAGGTGTATAACCCAAAATTTGGCACCGTAAATGGGTTCTAGAGTTGACACAATTGTTCCTGCTATCTCAAGTATATCACGATTGTCTCTTGCAGTTACAGGTTTATCATCATGTTCACATGATGAGTTCGCTACCTGTCACTGTTGAGAACATTTGAAGAAAGAAACACAGTTAGACGTCCAATAATATGAGATAATTTGCAAAGAAGGCCATTCCAGTATATTGATTTGGACATGGACAAAGGTTTGGGAGTTGCACATCTTTCACATACACGAGTGGGGAGTCTTGATTCTGGTGAACTGTGGCAACCAGAGGAATCATCTTCTATTCCTATATTAAATACCTCAAAAGAAAGTCCTTGCACCTCAAAAGAGAGTCCTTGCCAGTTCTCAACAGCATCCAGGTCAGAAGAACCACACCTGTTGCTTCGTATTATCCTCTACTTTCTTAGAAGCTTGATTTTCTGGAGGAATAGTGACTTGCATATTTCAAGTCTTTTCAATAGATATGCTTTCTCAAACCTTGTCAGGTGGTCATTAGTTGATAGTTGAACTTTAATTCAGTTGAGTGAGTTATATCACTCCTTGCGATCGGTCCATGAGTTAATTTCCTTCAAGGTCATTTAATGGCAATCAAGTTACAATTTGATTTCTTCTAAGCTTGATTTTTCTAAGGAGACATTTTTCTTACTCACCAAGTTTGCTACATGCTTCCTATAAGCATTTCTTCTGCTGTCATATATTTTTTGTGCTCAAAATCATTCTTTGGAAAGCACCAGCACTGATTGTGCATGCATGCAATTAGGATGCCAAAAGGGGAAAAATTCTATGACAAGCCAGATTCTGAAGAAGATGTGCAAAGTTTCTCTTCAATGGCATCAATGTTACGGCATTATTTATCTGCGCCATCTCCAGATTCCACCAGTCATGGTAAGAAAAATTCACTGGGTACAGTGGTTGTATGGAGCAGCTGGATGCCAAATTTGTAGTCTACCAAAATAATATCATCACATCTGAATTCTGTAGCCAAATTGGATATTTTCTTCATTTTTGTGAACCACTGTTACACTCAAGTCGACAATGATCCTATTTCCCCTTACCCATTTCCACTCTTGTGGGAGTCTAGGCAAAATGGGTGCATGATGTTTCCATTCCTGTGTTTCCATGACTTGATTTGGTCAGCCAAACCTGCTTGTGGATGTTGGTGCTTATTTGTCTGGTGCTTTTGTGGAGTGACACATGTAATGGTTCTGTGATCCTTGTTTTGTGTTGATGTGTTTTGCTTATTGCAAAAGATATTTGACTGCTGGGCTTCTGTTCATCTCACAGGCTACATGATCCATACTGAATCAGTTTTAAAAATAGATGAAGGGATAAGAAATCCAGAGATGCCTGAGAAGACAGTTGGGGAGGAGGTGGCTCAAATAAAGGTACAACCCAATAATTCCAGCCCGATGGTATTTGTGTGGGACTTGGATGAAACGCTCATAATTTTTCAGACACTATCCAATGGTCAATATGCAAAGCTTTTCAGCGGATTCAAGGATCCATGGGAGGGGACAATGCTGGGGCACCGCTGGGAACAACTCATCCTTGAAGTTTGTGATCACTACTTCTTCTATAAGCAGGTGAAAGCATTTCATCATCGGTGCATGACAAGAAGTGCTTCACTAATTCTATGTCCAGAACATCTAAAAAAGCACTCTTGCATATACTGATTAAAGAATCGATCAGTGTCAAGCATATAGCTGCAGCATTGATAGTTCTGAATTTTAGCAGCTTCAAGTCCTGATCAGTTGGTCAATAACAGTAGAGTTCTGGTCAGCAACAGTAGACTGATCTGGACTAGACCTAAATGGTGGGGCAAAAAGCAGGTGGAGGATTGGAATGAACCCAATTTGATGGCACTACAGGACTATGATGATGGCATTGATTTAAGCAGTTATGATTTTGACCATGACAATTTGGGCTTGATCCCTGATGCAACTAACAAACGGAAGCTTGCTTACCGCCACCGTTTTGTTGGTGACCTGTACTCCAAGGTGCAACAAATCCATCCCATATATATATGCCCTTTAGGACTATATACTATCTGGTATGCTTTGTGCTCTTGTGGTTGGACAAAGAATCTGAAGGTGGGGGAAAGAGTTGGGGATGTAAGGGCAGGGGCTAGAGAAGCTCTTAAATCATGAGCAGATGATGGAATGGCAACTTTTGTACAAGGCAACGGACAGGTACACAGATGGCTGGCTTTCTGCAGGTATGGTTTACCCTTCAGTACCCTGAAACTGTCCATCTTGTTGAAGGTGACTGTAGCCCTAATGCACTCAGTCACGCTTCCTTCCAGAGATGGTATTGTTTTTTATTCTTGTACAGCAATTCCTTGACAAAACAAAGCATCTTAGTTAAGTTGTTGGTGTATGAACCAAAATCATCTTTGGTAAGGCTTGTTTATTTGGATGGAGTACTGATATGGAGTACTTGGCCTTGGGTTTTGGAAGGAAGACAAATGCTGCAGGAGTGTGAGAGAGCAAATAATGTAGGAAAGGATGGCTTGAGTGGACTAGCACTGGCAGTGGGCAAGTTAGAAATGCCAGAAGATGGTCATAAATTGGCTTCAGAGGGTAATTGTAATATTTTGGTCACATCGGGTACCTTGATTCCAAGCCTCGTCAAGTGCCTCCTTTTTCGTCTTGACCCCTACTTCCATCCTTCAAACAGTAAGAGCTTATCCTTTGTTTAGTCACTATGTATTGAATTGCAGTGAAAATTACTCCAAGGCCTTCCACTGAGAGTCTTCTTCATGAGTTTGATTCTAGCAGGGTTGACTTATGTCATCATGGTCTAGGTTATAATTTGTGCATTTCAAAATGTGATTGTAATTACTGCATGATGTGTGAATTTACGTCTGGTGATGAATGCATGATGGCCAAGGATTGCAAGTCCATCTCTTGACTTGCAGCTCCACTAATGAGGTAACCATTGTATGGATGCAGTATACAGCTCACGGGAGGTGGGAAAGTTGCAGTGTTTTCGGTGGATTTATGAACGGTTCAGTATTGTGAAGCCAGTCAAGTTCTGTGTAATTGGAGATGGGATTGATGAGTCTGAGGCTGCTCAGATGCTAGCATGGCCATTTGTGAAGATAAGCACTGGACCATATTCTTGCCATCGTCTGCCATCACTATCAATGGACATCTTGCATCATCATGTCACAGTTGGTTACGGGCTTTCTAACAAAGTATAAAGAATTGGACTCAGATGGGTGATGGCTGTCTCTTTTTGTAACTAAACCTTTTGTCTTTATACTAACTAACAGCATATTTTCCATCCCCAGTTTCCAGAGATTTCTAGTGTACATAAAGACTTCAAAGCTCTGCAGATTAGCCTGGGATATCTTGTACAGGGTTCTATATCCTTACAAATCAAGCAGAGTGTCAAGATATAGACTGCGCAAACTGAATAAAATTTATGTTAGCTCATTTGTGGCTTCTTTCTTGATTATCTTGCAGAGCAGACCACTTGATGAGTGTCTTTTTGTCCACTCAGGTTCTGAGGTGTAGAGTTTGTGTAGCAGCAATTGAACATTATGCAGCAAAAAGGAAGGTCATGTAGCAGGAAGACATCAGAGTTATCCTAAAAGTCACCCTCTGTTTCACCCCCTATCTCCTCTGCTTTCGCCCCCTATCCCCTCTTTCAGTGGTATCCACAAAGTAATGAAAATTTATTACATCTGGGTATGAAATGCATTTAATGCACAAGGTTCGAGAGTAATTAGTAGTTGTACAAGTAGGAGCAGTGAAAATATATGTAGCAGCAGTGCAGGCGCTCAGGGGAAAAAGGAAACACAGGATGAAACTTGTTTACCACCAAAATTGGTGGAAAAACTAGTTTGGGTTCCAGTTATTTCCTGTTGTAAAATTTTCATTCCCAGTTATGTGTTTGATGTCGTATTATGCTGAAACTGGCTATTCTTGCCCCTGATCGCCTGACTTTAAGGATAACTCTATTATAGTTTTGTTTCTGCACACAACTCACTGCACAGGACTTAATATTGTTTACAACATAGGTTACCACTTTGTGGAACCTGGTAGTCAATTTAAGTGGGGTTCTATTCATAACCGAGTCATAATGGGCTTCCAATGGATGGTGTGCTGGTTGCTGTTGGTTCACTATGCCCACATTTTGTGGGGTTGATTGGAGATTTGATCTGTGCAAATGGTGTGACAAGGGCAGAGTGAAAGTGCACCCACCAGTGCACGGATGGGTGTACCTTTTTCGTTCATGCCTATTCCTGTGCTAACAAAGGTGGTGAGTACAGGTGACTATTTTTTTTCTCTTCCTCGACTCCTTCAATTTTTTTTTCTTGAACTTGTTTTTTTGCCCCATGCCCACCCTAGTCTCACACACCTACCTACCTACATTTAGACTACTTGCCTATGCATAAAAAAAAGGCCTACTCTCTCCCCCACCTACCTACTTTCCTACGCACCCACCCACCCAACTATCTACTTATGCACTAAATCTTCAACAATGCAACCACGACCATCACCAATGAGGGTATTGCAATAAACTAGGTAGGTTGTTCCCTTGCCCTTCCTAGCTACTACCCATTGAAGTCAGTACCTATTAGAACCAACCTACATGACTAAACCCAACTCCCTCATCAACACTCCAACGAACCTTGCAACTGCCAAAAATGATATTGAAGGGGCGCAAAAGAGGATATTGCAATTACATTGAATCTGTTTACTTTAGGACTATAAAAGACAATAATTAACACTCATATACTAGAATTGCAATTGGAGGAATGCAATACCCACATGAAAGTACCACCTAAACTTTGCATCATTATGATGAAATGCAATACCTTTTAGAAAGGGTTTAACTTATTTTATGTCATCTACAATAATAGTGCAATACATTTATTACACTAATATGTAAACATTAGAATATTTTAAGATATGTAATACCTTCAAGAAACCTTTTTATCATTTTGGTCCACTTGTGCATTACCTTCATCAAGATAATGCACATGCATTAGATTAATTTGGTGAAATGTAATACCTTTAGGCTGGTTTGCATATGTTTGATTTCATCAATGCAATACCCGCAATACGGATTGAAAATATCTTATCACATTTGCAATACCCATATCAAGCTAATGCAAAAACATTGCATTTTTTCTTGAAATGCTCTCATGGGACATACCAAAAATATTATATCTAAATTCATTCATTTGTGTGTTACCCTCATTAGTGACCATCATGTCTATTTTTTTTTTTCCTTATATGATGATTGTGAATTTTTTTATAAGAATTATTAGGCTTGATTTATAACTTGCTTGAAGTTCATTTATATCGAAATTGTTAAAGTTTCACCTACCACATTAAGAGAAGTTTAATCAATTGGCAATAAAAATGCATGGAACAACATATATTATTCCTTTTGACTCTACAAATGCACAACACTCATCTACTCCCAAGTCCTTTTCTTGCAAGAATTTGCATGCTGCAACAAAATTTCATGCCAACCTTGGAGGTGATTAATTGAATTGCCCAACCCATCTTCCATTCAATTGAAAACCATGCCAAGGTGCATTAATTCATTGGTTTGGGTCAAATGAAAGGTTTGGATCTCCGATGCAACAATTCGTAAACATGATATTGCATGGTCACAAAGTTGGACACTAGCTGACTCCTTGCATTGAGAGGTGGTTTTGACAATTATATCCCATAACCAAAATAAGGCTCACTCCATGGGGGCAGATGATCCTTTTGCTTCATCAATGGTAACACCATCATAAGAAAAGGGGCCATTATCATTAGTGTCCAAAAACCCACCAATATTTATTACATCAGCCCTTTCAATTGTGTCTTCTTTGTAACCTTCATTTGATGAATAATCATCATCAACTTGCAAGTATGTTAGGTCTGCAAAAACTTGAACCCACCTCAATTAGTCCCATATGATTGTCAATAATATTGTCCGAAATAAGGTCGGTACATATCATGAAAACAACAACCTAATGTTTACACAAATTCCCACATAATGTCCACTCACATGTGCAAGATGCATATTCAATGAAGGGGCATGAAGATTATAAATGACATTAGGATGGTGTTGGCTTTGCAACATCCATGCACTAACATTGTCTTCACCCACCAAAGTTCGGTGAATCACATTGGTATGTGGGATTAGTAATGTTTTTTCCACATTTGTGGCCACAAGTCATGCTACAACCTTGTTCTTTTTGAACCCCTGCCTCTTCATCTTCGTTTGGTGCATATAGTGTCATGCCACAATCATAGTTAACTTCCACACCAATTGATCAATGTAACACCCCCTTAGAGCTTTTGTTTCAAAATAAAACCATCTCTTCAAAGCCCCATCGTAAGATTTTATACTAGCTTGAGAATCTTGATTTGGATGTGGCATTCAACAAAGGCCCACCATGCACAAGTTTACATGAACATGCGCATTGCATACGAGGGCCATGGGTTAGTTTTTATAGGTGTAAAAAACTTAAATAATTCATAAATTACATCCACAAACCCAAGAATGTTGGCAAAAGGTTTAGAATGGGTTAATTGCTTACCAAGTTGGCAATAGTAAGCCCAAAAATATTTAGTCCATGCACAATCAGGGTTAAAGGTATCGAAGGTTTCCATCACCTTCTCCCTCCCCCATGCCTTGAAAGATTTAGTGGTTTCAAATGCCATTAATGTGAAAAGATGGTACTTCGCATTAATGGGCATTTGAATCCCATTCATTTCATTTGCATCCTAGAAATAAAAGACATCTTTGGGTGAGCACATACCCACGATTAAATGAAAATTATTGGGTTCCTACGTAAGCACCAACTACCCCTCTTGTGCTTTCAATCCTAATAAACAATGTTTTGTGCCTTGATGAAGTCATCCTTAATCATGGGCTCCCCTACATTAACCCTTGCTCACCAAATTGCCTTGTGTTTGTCATATATTTGTTTCACTATGTATCTTAACCCCAATTGGTTCCATATGTAGTCCTTTAGCTTTTATGATCTATGTGTGGAGCATATAAAAACATTTGTGAAACGGATTCAAGGTCATGTGCACCATGTGTAAGCTCTCCATTGGCTCAGGTGTGTTTGATGGTAGAAGGTGATCTCCACAACCTTGGGTTGTGTGTATAGTTGCTTGATCAAAAAGTGGGCCAAACAACCACATTTTATGGACCTTGTGTGACTAGGTTTTCCACAATGATCTTTTGGCCCATATGCACATTGATACTTACAAAACATAATCCAATTCAATTGACATAAGGACATGTGATATAACATCCAAAATGTCAAAACCCAAAATATAAATTGTTATACAATACAAAATATGTCCAAGGTTATTCTTGATTATTAATTTTTTGACTTTTTTTTGTGGAGCCAAATTTTTTGCTTTTGTTTCATTCAATTGGGGTTTGCATGTCCCCTTGTTCACGTTTTAAAATTTTTGATATCCTTGCATGGGGGAATATATGTAATTTCAATTGCCACCTTGTTATGGCCTCCATGCCTAAACCCATTTTTTCACACCAAGTCCACATTGGAAAAAGGTGACATTGTCAGGTTTTGGACGTGAATGGATTGAAATAATGGAGTTTGCCCCATGTTAGTAATCCCACAAGAAGTGGTTTTGCAAGAATAAATTTATCCTATTTCATGTCAATGTTTTTTTTTTTTTAGTTTCGGTATAGTAACCCACAACTTCATCTTACTACAATTAATAGGCAACAATACATTTACATGTCACCTAACACATCATTAATTTTATTGTATGTGTCCATAGTCCAATTAGCACAATTTAATGCCTAAACAATCATTTAAAATTTCCAAGAAAAAATAAAGCTACTTGTTTCAACACATTTAATCAAAATTAAACCCAAACCCTACCACAACAAAATGTAGGATCATTATTTGGTATGGTATGTGTTGTATCCACTGCCCCCAATTGAGATTTAATCTTCACTACACCTTTTGGAGCTACAAATTAAAAGCCCACCCAATTGAATAATTAGTCAAAAAAAATTATGAATCTCATCTTATAAATGAATACATGTGGGAAAAAAAAATTACATTGAAAATGAATGTTATAACCTTAAAACCTTACACCCAAAATTTCCAAATTTTTAATGGTTACAAACATGTCCTAATTTGGATCAAAATGTGAACCCCATAATGGTGGTATTGTATGAACCCAAACCCTAAATAATGGTATGCAAATTCCCAAGTTGGAAAAAAATGATAGATTCATACTAATAATGGAAAAAAAACCCTAAACTCGATAAACAACTTAAAAAGGGGTCATTTCCTAGAAATACACTTCTATAATAAACAAAAATATATAAGAATGTATTAAAAGAGAACAAAGAAATCAAATAAATGAATCCCAATTTTATTACTAGTTAATTTTGGTGAAAATAAAATAATATCATATTCCAATTTCAAAACTTGAAGGAAACAAAGACAAAATATTACTCATATTTCTTATGGATGAAGAGTTGTTTTCCCTCTCATTTAAGCAAGAGAAAATGAATTGAGTTTACTACATATAGGTCCTTCAAAGTGAAAAAAAATCAAAATCTTACCTAAATCTTTCTTGGTTTATGTTTAATTATCATTAAGGTAGGTGCATGCCTTGAACATTTAGCATCATAAAAAGTTTTGAGGCACCTTCCAAATATCCTTATGTGCATATAATGGGAAAATTTTAAGTAAATTGATTTGTATAATATGCATTTATTGGGAAAAAATGGAGGTGTACCCCCAAGAAATTGTGCTAATTAATATCCGCAATTAACTGCCTCTAAAGGTAATATCCACATTTGACCCATAAATAGTCCACGACCAAACTTACCCATGTAATACCCACATTGGGTACTATAACTTAATGTAAATTTATTTGAATTATGCAATATTAATAAGATATCATAACTATAATCTCATAATCTAGACCCTTAGATGCAATACCTTTCAACAAATGGTGGTATATTCTAATGGAAATAGTTTCATATGGGTGGCTCCCCATATTTTAATTATGGTGTTGCATATGATTATAACAACAATATCCAATCCAATTGCATAGCATAAGCACACTAAGTCCCCCAAAATTGTAATCACAAATATAATCTTTCTACAATTATTTTTTTGAAATAATATATGGACATCACATCTTTGATAATTTTTGTTTGTTTTAAGTATATTTGATTAACTTGAAACTTAATCTAATCAATTATTTAAAAAATCCAACAAACAATGAAAAATTTGAATGTATGGAATATATTTGTGACATAATAATATGTGTCACAAAGTTTGAAAAAATTGCATATATACTTCAAAATTAAAGTTGTGAATGAAATTCTTGGGTGAATTTTTTTATGGTGTGTGATATTGATATACATGAATTAAATCTAGGACCATTTAGACATTTAAAGTTTTTGGATGAAATTTCATTCAAAAATGTGTGTTTTTTTCATTTTTGAACAATAAATGCATAAGAATGTCATTTTTTTAGGGGAAAAACCACTACCATATCAAAGAGGAGGAGACTTTATAGATGGGCATTGCATTAATTTTTCAATTTTCTTTTGTTTGGTAATGTTTCATGAATCACAAACATGAAGCTTTATAACCATTGAAAAACTGAAAGTTATATATTGTATGTACATTAATTTTATCCAATCCTTTTCATTTAACCGTTGGATCAAGATTAATTTTGACTCAAAGTAAACTTTGAATTTCAAAATGTTATCATGCAAGTTTTAAAGATTTTTGCTTGTGTTTAGGATAACCAAAGAATACCATCAAGATTTTAGCTTACTACGTACTATAATACTCATTACACATCACATTTTTTGGTGAAAAGTGGTTCACCCTTATTTTGCTTTCACCTTGTAATACCCTCATTTAATTTGTCATGCTCATATTGAGTTTAAGGTTAAGGTTGGTAGATAATGTATGCCATTGTCCTTCAAGGTATTGCATGGTCCCCCAAAAAAGCCAAAACTTATGCAATACCTTAATGTGTTTATTAGATTTAAGGTTAGGGTTGGTGGATTATGTTTCCCATTGTCTTAAAGGTATTGCATGGCCTTTAAAAGAATCAGAAAAAAAATAAAATCTTAATGGGTGTATTAGGTTTAGGGTTAGGGTTGGCTGATTAATGTTTCCTTTTGGCCTTAAGGTATTCCTTGTCTCGCCAAAAAACTAAAACTTTAGCAATACCCTAAATGGTGTAATAGGTTTAAGGTAAGGGTACCCCCCCTTTGGTCTAAGGGTGTATTATAGGGACCAAAAATAACTATAATTTATGTAATACCTTAAAGGGGTCATTAGGTTTTAAGATGGGGTTGGCAAATCATGATTCATGTCATTCCAAGGGTATTGCATGGAAAAAAATAAATACCAAACCTATGCAATAGTACCTTCATTTGGCATATTGCAAGTAATTTGGAATGCTACCTATGAAACAATGGATTTTTTTTACAATGAGGGTATATTGCAAAAATATGTGAACTCAAGTTTTAATTGAACTTGCACAAACATTTGGATTGCAGTTGCAATACCCTCACAATATTTCAATACAATCAATCAATTTTTTGTTTAATGCAAGATGCACATTCACCATTACATATGAATCCAAACCTTGTATTTGCAAATAAAATTCAAACTATTTACAAGTATATATACTTGCATACATTTTTCCAATGCTAATGGGCAATATCCATGGAGGCTACATTAACCTACAAAAATGTGGCATGGAAAATTCATGGATGCCATAAACCACTTGGTACAAAATGTGTACTCGTCAGAAGATGGGAATGTCAAGTCCTAAAAATGATTTATGTCCAAAAATCACTCCATATTCTAATTGCTCTTGCTTTCATTCTTGCTTTCGCTCTCACTTTCACTTTCATTTTCACTAGGATTATCACTAAGTAATTTGTTTGTAGTTTGATAAAGTGCCATTACATTTTGTGCAAATTGAACATATTGTCGTGTGTGTAGTTGCCAATTCACCAAAACTGTCTTCACCACATCCATTATAAAGGCCTCCTTAGAGGTACCTTGAATCCTAAGATGGACATGCACATAAACCAACAAGTATAACTTACCAACATAAATTTCAAACATAATGCAAATTTCAAGTGAAAATTGAATGTGAAACTATTTACTAACCATGAACCATCTCCATTTCATGGTAATGAATGACTAGAGTGATCTCCTTCTCACACTCCTTTTTGCTAAAAAATCTTATGACTATCCCATGTATCCCTAAGGCCTTGTGTATAAGAAACCTTGCTACATTGAATTAAATTGGCAAGATCATCATCATTCTTTAGCTGATCATCACATGGAGGGGGGATGGACCCCACACCCCATGTGGGAATGCCCAAGAGAGCAAACAACTTGGAAGAAACCAATCTTATCAATGTAAGCTTTGGTGCTAGTTTTATTCATAATGCATCATTTTGCAAGTGATCCCACTCGCGTGCAACACAGATTTTTGTTCGAGCAGTTGCTTTTTGTTAGTTTTGCCAAAGCTTAAAAGGAAGATTGCTTAATACCCATGCATTCATTGATGAATGATCTTGGCGGCATGGCCCTTCTGTTGAGTATATGGGCATTTGGGCTTCCCTGACTCTATGGGAAGATTGTGCTTTTGGCAAAAATGCTTTATAATCAAATATTTTGCCAAATAAGATGCATTGCAAACTTGAACCTTGCAAACCCATCTATGTGCATCTTTCTCCCATGTCACACCTTCCTTGGCAACCCCATGTGACCCATTTGCCTTTGAAACAACAAAACAAGGAAAAACAAGGGAAAAAAATCATGATGTTGAAATAATATAGAAAATATGAAGGTATTGCACTTGATTGTGAAGGTTATTATGTAGATGATGATGGTATTGCTTGCACACCAGTGACTATCAATAAGGTTAGACTTTTAGCCATTGGGGTATTGTAAAAAAAAAATTGGTCAATAAAAAACCCAACCCACTTTCAATGCAAGAGTGAGTGAAACAAAAAATTAACAAAAGTATAAAACAATTCATGACTTGGAGGAGGAGTGAAAACTATAACCATTTGTTCAACTTGCTCTCCTTTTCACAACCTCCATGGAACTGCTAAACAAAAAATACATACAAAGCTCTAGGAGAACTATTAGCTAGAAAAGGCACACAAATTTTTTATTGGCCAAAGAAGCCACATGAAAAAGAAACTCCCAAAAAAAAAAAAAAACTAACACTAAATAGTGGTTGGCTAAGAAGAACTTGATGCCTCTAGATGACATAAGTAGTGGCAAAAGCGAAAGAAATAGGGTAGGGCATGGTGCTGTTGTTTCTTGTTGTTAGTGATGATGGAGTTGTTAGTGTAACTTCCTACTTTTAATGATGATGTAGTTGGGTGGCAATGCATCTTCCTACTACTAATGATAATGGTGTGAAGTAACCTCCTGTTGCTAGTGATTATGGTGACTAATAACACAACTTTTTGTTGCTAGCGACAACATAACTTGCTAATAATGTAACTTTTTGCTACTAGTGACAACATAATTATTAGCAACACAACTTTTTGCTACTAGTGGCAAAGCGGAAGAAAGAAAAGGAGCATAGGTGATGGCAATGTTGCAAAGGAGAGGCAATGGCAGCAACATGATGTTTAAGGTGAAAGAAGGGGAGGGTAAGTGGGAAGGGAGGTAAATAGGAAGGGGTAGGTACATAGGAGGGAGGAAGGGCCTACCATTGGGGGTAAGGCGACATAGAAAAAAAAATCGATAGGGTCTTGGGGTTGGGTTTCATCCCATCCAAAAGAATCCCAAAATGAAAGTTTTTGGATGGTGCATTGGTGGGTGTTGTGTCATTTTAGTCATGTGACAAGGCATTTCAAACACTTTTTGAAACACATGGCCTCTTTTTTTCATTTTTTGTTGTGATAGTTTATGGGTAGGGTAAAATTGCCCATGACCAAACATTTAAGAGTTTAGATGCCAAAGGTTCAATAACCATACTTTGCACACAATCCTCAAAGAACATATGTAAAACTCAAGTTAGGTCACAAGTAGGCATTTACAACTCTTGATTTTAAGTTGGAATGAGAAAATCATGACCCCCCAAAGTGACAGGGTTCTCAATGTTGAACCTAGTCCCTTAGTTCATCTCCAATTGTCAACAAAATATGTGAGATCTTGTCATTGTGAACTTCAACAAACTTTTAGACAATGTAATAGAGGGGGTGATGTGTGATGCATCAAACAATTGCAAATGGTATTTTGAAAATTCAATGAATTCTTGCAAAGCTTGTATCAACATCACAAATGCATCGAACATGAAGGACCAATCAAATTGATCCATCTTTGCAAATCTTTGTAAAAGAGAATGACAATGACAAATATCAATAAATACTTCATTAAAAAAAGGTGAAAAAGAATAATGTGAAAAAACAATGCAAAAAAACAATTTTGAAAACAAACAAACCTTGTAAGAATTTAATACAAATCATCAATTAATGTGCATGACAAAGGTCATTATAACAATTGCAAATCTAAGAATGTGTGTCAATCATATAGCAAGTGAACAAAAGATTTGAATGAACAAATTAGAACATGGTTGATACAAAAATATTAAGATAAATTAAAACGTCTACAAGAACATAAACATTGTAATAGAGTGGATTTTTTTTGCAACTTATGCAAATATGAATCTCCACATATTCATTTTGTGAGCAATAGGTGAATGAAAAACTTTACATGCTTGAGGTTGTTAATACAAAAACCTTGAGCAAAATCATAACAATTTTATAGAAGAAAACAAAACAATGAAGAGGACCAAAGTGTGAGAAACCACAAATCAAATGAGAGATAACACATTAGCAAAATCATAACAATTTCATAAAAGAAAACAAAACGACAAAGCGGACCAAAGTGTGGAAAACAACAAATGAAATGAAAGATAACACATCTTTGAAGCAAGAAATACACATGATGAGAAGAGAATGCAATAGACTCAAAAATTTAAAGAAACATAAAGTGGAGTACTTGTTACAATAGTGAAAAAGAAGGTGACATCATAAAGTGGAATTGACATGATGTATGGACACCATTCTATTTTCGATGATGGTACTAGCTAATGCTATGTACCTACAACTTTTGGTGTGGACACAATGTGCCAATGTTTAAGTTGATGATGTTAAGGCTTTGCAATGTTAGGGCGTGCCATGGTGACATGTATCACCAAGGATTAATAGGTTAGCTTTTGGGTTAGTGGTATGTAACTAACTAAACATTAGGTGTGGCATAAACTTTATAGGCATAAGAACCCTCTCATTCTTAAGGACTAAACATAAAACTCTTCCCCTCATGTGCCTTTTGATCTATGTATGTTGCATGGTGATTTATGCATGCAATTTAAATTCAAGATAACCTTTACCCTTGCCTCACTTTATGATAGGTAAAGCTCACATGTGGGGACTATTCCTCATATGATGAGATAGCTAGCTAGCTTGACCCTACATTTTGGGAATGTCAACAACCCTTGGGCTTTACACTACAAATGTTGTATGGGCTTCCTTGTCTTATGTTGTTTTGTAATATATATATTCTATGAATCAAACTTGCAAGTTGTTGCTAAGTTTTGCAATCGTACAATTTAAAACATTTGTGCCCATGACATAATTCATTATGTAGTTGGATATTAGTTGATGATAATTTCTTGATAATATGTTCTTGATAAGTGTGTTTCATTAGTGATGGTGTGATGTCCCAGATTTGCGAGAGCTATGTTATGTTGTTTCAAGATACCTTAAAAGGCCAAACGTTAATCAATTATTGATACAACAATGCACAAACTCATGACCTCAATTTGGAGTGCCTGGTGGAAGATCATGGGTTATTGTTGATGTTGTGAAGACTTCATTACATGTGGTGAGTGAATGTGTGCACTCAGCCATCACCATCACCTTGCATAATCAATTTAAGAGTGAAATTGAGACAGGAGGTGTAGGTCAAAGGTTCCTGACACAAGAAGTGCAGAAGGTTGTGGAAAATTTTGAAAAAGATCTTGAAGAAGATTTTGACAATGAAGTTGATCGTGAAGAATTGCCAATCCTTCACCATGCTTTTAAGTTTAAAATCGAGTTTTCCTTGAGATTGCACAATTGTTGAATGTCTACTTCAGATTTCACATCAATTAAAAATGTGCAGTTTCATACTGCTTATTTGTTGATTCATATTTTGGTTGCAACTTTGTTGAGGAATTGGTATTGTGCACATCAAGGCACCTAAGGACTTCAGATCTGGTCCAACCCATATCAAAGCTAGAGTGAAAAACCAACATATTTTAACCATTTTAGGAGTTCTGTAGTTGTCATCTTTGCATGAATGGTAACTTCACTATCAATGACATTTTGAAGTGAAAGCCCTTGTACTAAGTTCTCAAACATTTTCAATGATTTGCATTTTTTGTAAATGTGTTTTCAATCAGTTGTTTTCAATCAACAAAAATAAGATGTCAAAGATTAGGTTGATGTATTGATCTCCAATTTGAATACTCCAATTTAGGGCTTCAGTCCATCAGATTTGGGCTCATGTATCTTGCCAAGCAACTTGTGTTGCTTTCAATTCATATACAAATAACCATTCATCATACACCATAACATCAAAATCAATGGAAATATTATATGTATTCCTGGCTTCCCACATCCCCTTTCCCCTTAGGATCATGTGACAACAATGACAAAAAGAAATGATAACTTTCAGTCTGTCAGTGGACAAATAGGTAAATAGCTCTCCCCGAAACAGAAAATTATGAACATCTTGAGCTTGAGAGATTTCAAAACAGAGATGATTCAAAACCAAAGCAGAAGCCATGAAGAAGAACATCATCAACCTTGCTGCAATAGTTACGCACTGTGATGGCAATAACTGATCACAATTATATGCAAGCAGCATATGGACCATGAAGAGATATGTGAGAATCTGATCACAAAGAGATTTGTAAGAAGTCCTGATCATGAAGAAATCTGTGAGAAACTGAAGCACACCATTCAATGCAGACACCCTATGAATCTTTAAAAAGTAATTCAAAACTTAGAACAACAAACATGGATTCATGATGTTCAAAAGTCTACCAGGTTCGCCTCTTCACCTGAATAACCTGGCATGTTGCAATGAAGCAAAACACTGATTTGTCTTTTTACTGGTTGTACAAAGGTGTGCCTACCCCAATGGAAAGGTGTTACATCTTGAATGGGAGGAAACTCCCATTGAAGCCACTTTATTGGATTGTAATAGAATACAAGCTGGTTGCCCATTGACCCTTTCTACCAAGTACGCCACCATGCTTTCAGGTCAAGAAAGAATGGCCAAGTTCAACAAGAATGGTACACTGTGAGTCAATGGTGACCCTCTCCCCTCTACTGCCCCCTTTACAAAGACCTTGTTAGTGACTTGACTCATGATGCTTTACAAAGATGGTTATGCACTTGCTCAAGTTATTGGAAATCCTAACTAATTGCTACAAAATTGTGGGGAGTGTCTCAACAACCAGAATAAGTATTTCCAACTTCATTCAATCTGTTACCAAAATCACTGGCAAGAGGTAGAGGGTGAGTCATACGATGTGTTCTGCCATTTCTTCATGAAGGCACTGGAATATGAAAGGAAGAATGGATGAGAGTAGAACAGTTGGACATTCTTCCTGCATCAGCTGATGGTGACACCTGGGAATTGCTACCAGTCTCTGCATTCATGGGCTTGCCAATAAAACAAGAGGCTTGATTCCTAAAATGGCTTCTGGTTCAAAACTTGCAAAATCCCAGAAATTCTACACTTTAGGTGTATGGATACGTCCCACCCTTCCACATGTAAAGGTCCCTGCAAACCCATCCTGAATGTCAGTATCACACAGAATAAAAAAGATAGTGGCAGCCTCATGATTGACACAGCAGGATTCAAGGAGCAAGTAGCAGGGCAGAAACTAGGCATGACACGATGCCAAGAATATACTCTGCAGCAAAATCCATGGAGCAGCACCATTCCCATACCCTTATCATACAGTGACTGCAGCTTTATCAGCTTGGAATTCCCTTTGGATAGGAAATCAAAGGATTCCAACATCCTGAGTCGAACTTTTGGCAGTTCCTGTTTGCTGCATGACTGCAGGCCATCCATTGAAGTTTGAAGAGATATTGCAGACCAAGGTGAAGAGTTGCTCAGTCATGGAGCACATGAAGGGAGGATAGAATTGCATGGGCTCTACCCAAAGGGTTACCTGCTGTTGCAAAGACAGGAATTAGGAGCTTGAATGCCTGAATTCCCATAGGCATGGCAGTCTCATCACCTTGGTTGTTGAACAAGTCCTTTACAATGTTCAAGAATGTTGCTCTTGTGTGTGTAGCTGAAGATCCACAGGGAGCTCGTGTTTCTGGAACCTGTCACTGTGAATGTTATGTCTGTCCCTGTCCCTTCCTGAGTACATTTCAACTTCTGAATGCTATAAGTACATTTCACCTTCCAAAAGCTACATGTGTATACCCAGCACTAAGAATCTAATTTTGGCAAAAATGGGCATTTTCATGCACAATCCATTGCTTAATCCATGAGTTCCTTCATTCTAACATATGAACCTGAAGTGGCTTCAGTACTGAGATGAACAGGTCCGTTGTTGTTGAGCACAGGATTCAATTCATGGGTACATGGATGTGGGGCTTGACCAGGAATGTGTTGGCAGCATCATCTGCAACTCTTTCTAGATGACCATGTGCAAAATTCGGAAGCCCCATAGAGATCTCATATGTTCTGGTATTTCCCCTTGTCTAATCTGTTTTTTAATGTGAAGAATGACTGCAAGACAAAATGTGTTGTCCGATTTGCAGCAAATTACAGCAAGAATTTTGACTCAGCAAACCCTCAAAAATTTGATGAAGGCTTTGAAGTTACTGTTTTCTGTGCTTTCGTGTGAGACAACAACATATGTTGAGCATTTCAAACTGTTGCCATGCTTCCATTTGCACAAGACACAAAGCACCTATTCAATAGTGATTCGTTAATGCCATGAGTGTTCTCCCTCGAAAATGCCAGTTTCCCAAAAATTTTGCTGATCCAAAAATTCATTTCTGAATCTTGAAATGGGGATTTCTGGATTTTATAACTGATTTTGGTTCTTTCAGATAACATAGTGGTCTCCTTTGATTTTTCTGATTCTTGAGCTGAAGCCAACATTGTGACTGAGTCTTCCCAATACTTCTGGATATGCAGTTCTAAGCTGCTGGATGCAGATTTTTGCACAAATCTTGCCTGAAATTAGAACAGATTCTTATGAGCTTAGATATACATCAGGAACAGATATTGGATCCAATTGTCTTCACAACCTCCAGTTTCTTTTTTGGTGAAGGCTCTTGTGTATTTTTTTATATTATCTTATTGTCTTGTAGCCGAATCTAGCTAGATCCTCTTGTGAATGTTTCCAGTGTAGTTACACCACAAAAGTGAAAAAAAAACTTCGACCCAATAGACATTTGACTGAATTATCTTCACAATCTCTAGTTTCTTTTTTGGTGCAGGCTCTCAATGTGGTCACATTGTACTGAAAATTCCTTAATGAAGGTATGGTAGACAAGCCAATGATCGAACACTTAGTGTATCACAAAGCTTGAATATTTTGGACATTCTTCCATTGCCTTTGGAGTTCAAAGATACATTACACATCCACTTGGCACACCCATAGGTGTAAATTGCTCAAGAAGGATAATAAATGAGGAAAATATGAGGTCTCAAAATAAGATGGCCCAATGTTTATTGGTGGGTGTGTTAAAACAATTTGTGATTTGGAGCTGAAAATCTTTGGACATTACTTCATTGTCTTTGGAGTTCAAACAAGTTTTATTTAGCTTTAGTTAGTGCACCCATAACTTTATAGATTAAAAAAATGAATAAAAAATAAAAAAGATATAGGGTTTGAAAATAGAGAGGGTCTAATGTTTTTTCTTCAACAATTTGTGATTTGAATGACTCATTCATTTCATGCTTCTTTTTCAGTGCTGTTTTATTTGAGACCTCAACTTGGCAAACCTATCATCATGAAGATCGCTTAAAAAAACTATATGATAAGGGTAGGTGTTCAATGATGGGTCAATGTTCAGTGATGGGCATGTTTATCTTACTTTTTTTTTTGTAATATTGAGATTTCCCAAATCGTGGTGCCCTCTACTATGCACTTGGTACCATTAGAAAGAAATCTCAATTATTAGGGCTGCATTGAGGTGGTTTCATTATGTTTAGACCTAGAGTGCAAAAGTTATTGAATATTGAATAAAAATTTAAAAAGCTTTGCGAAAATAAAAATTAAAAAATATAGGAAAATTGAGGCAAACTTTTGGTACTATTGGAAAACCATTGATGAATGAGATTTCTTGGAAGCGATTTCTAATTTTTTTAGCCAAAGGAGAAGATATTGAATCTTGAGTAATTCTTTTCATCAGAAATAAAAAATAAAAAATAAAAAATTTTTTTTCACAATTGGGTTCTATCATGAAGGTTCTTTTCACATTTGGAACAATTATATTGTCATGTTCACACTCAGGCTAACAAAACAAGCCACATTAGTTGTTGTTAGGTTTTTATGGTAAGAGATTAATTTTCTTTTGTTTAAAGATTTGTGTGCATGTTTTCATGTGTGTGATTTTGTTAGTTTCAATAGTATTAGGTGTTGGTCTTGTAACACATGACATTGTATTGAAATGTGGTACACAATCCTATATATCTTGCCTTTGTTTCCATTTTGGTTTTCTTAATTGTTTTTGTGTAGGACCCAAAGTTGGAGTGTTCCCAAAATAAGGGAACTAGGATGAGGCCATAGTTAAATTTGTTCTCACATTTTGATTATGCCTCTCCCATTGTAAAGCATGAAGTGAATGTTATCATGAATTTAAACATACATACATTATGAGGTGTAGGAGGGGTAGGATTCTTACACCTATTTCTTATGAGTTTGAGGGATCTTACACCTATAAAAAGATATGATTTCGCTCCTAATCTTAAAGAATAGGCCGAAGGTCCATCCTTTTGTCTAGGAGGGATATTTATGGATATAAAGGGTCAGCCACACTTGATGTTAGGTTCATAATGTTAAGGAATGTTCTAACACCATATCATGATGCTCTGGCACCTTGATCTGCACTAACATCATGGAACACTAAAAACAACTTTTTTGCCTTTCTGCAATCTATCCACACCAAGCAGCGATTGGTACCCATCTTTTCCTTTTTCAAAGTTTGGAGTCTTGGTACTTGCTACTATCTGTAGATAGTTAGGGTGGAATTTGCAATTGAATGTAAAGTATAATTTGAACTTGTAGTAGAGATAATATTTTTCTTGGAACTACTTTGGACATTGAATCTTCATGACACAAGAAATTCAGACTTGCATTATAATAGAAACAAACAATTTCTTGGAACTCTTAATAGAGATATAACTTTGAATTGCTTTGGACAGTAAATCTTTACGACAAAGAAGTGGAGACTTGGAACTTGGAGACAAGAAGAAAGAGGTAGAAATGAACCAAAAGACTTGGATGCACGAAAAGAGAAACCAAAATGAAGGAAGACAGAAAAAGAGTGAGATGAGGGAAGAGGGAAAGGAGGTGCTAACATTGAGTTAAACCCTCCTTAAACCCTTCTTTTTTAGGCTCTATATAACACCCAAATTTTTTCTAAAATGTACATATTTTGAAAATCAATTGTTAGTAAACATTGGGTATCAACACTAATGCCATGTCACCTGTCACATAGGATTCATAGGTAGCTAACGTTACAAGTGTGAACTGCCATACTTTTTTATCACTGTAAACACTTCCTCTGCCACCAGGTGTGGCAAGCCCTTAAGGTGCCTTCACTAAATGTACTAAAAATTTTCTTTAAGTGTTTTACAAAATGCTAATTGAAGGCAAAGTGATTGTTTAAGTGGTGCATAAACCACTCCAAGATTTTTTTCTTTGTATTTGAAAACACCTCTATAAATGGAATATTTGTTCATCAACTGAAGGACCCTTCTATCAATCACATGCAGACCTTTCACCACTTGAATAAAAACTCTTTGGTACTTTATGCTGGGGGGAGGGCCCTGTTCCCACAGGCTGCCCTAATTTTGGGGCCTATACCCTTGGCTACCACCCTTGAAGTTACAACCCTCAAATTATGGGAGGCCCTAGGGAGCAGGCCTTCCCCTATACATAAGGCACTGTCTGAAGCCACAACTGTGATTAAGTTCTGTTGATCCTGGCCTCCGGCAAGCATCTCCAAATTTTTGTTTTCAATGAACTCTTGCTAGGTTAGACACATGGGAAGGAAATGCTACATGGGGGATTGATGTTAAGGGTTTAGGGTTTAAACCATTTCTGTGAGGGTTTGTCCGTGGTACATGGGGGATTGATGTTTAGGGTTTAGGGTTTAAACCATAAACCATAATGCATGTTGTTCTGTAAACATTAAACAAAAGTTCAAATTCTCCATATGCACTGGTGCATACGGTGTCTTTAACTATGGAGGCAGTCATGTCCAATTTATCCTTTGTGTCTCATGGGTTTAATATTCTTGTTTTAAAGACATGTTCTGCTGTGAAGCATCTTTCATCATCAAATGATGAGAAATCATCCATGGGATGTCAAGATGCTCCTGAGCACATGATTTCTCCAGGGTTCAAATATGTCCATGATAATATTTATTCTGGCAGCAACATAGGTGTACATTATTAACTTGGAAGTAAAAATATCAGAGCACAAAGAATTAAACCCAGGACATAGTTGAGATGAAAGCAATGCTATTGCAGTTGGACGTACAAACGACTTTTTGAAATCTTATAGTGGAGCACAGAATCATCCCTGAAGGGAGCCAATGCAGAAGCCTCCAGTTATATCACTATAAATATTTTATTGTGTTTCCCCTCTGACAGAAATCGGTCTAATTGGCCCTGGGGATGTAGCTCAGATGGTAGAGCGCTCGCTTAGCATGCGAGAGGTACGGGGATCGATACCCCGCATCTCCAATTTTTGCTTTTACCCCCTTCTCCGACAAAAAATCTGCTGCGGTAACGAGGGATGGATGGAAAAGATACAGACCGATCCGTTTTTTAAAAAACTCGAAGGGATCTTTTTTTCAATTTTCTGATATTAAAAAAATTGGCGAATCTTTCGGGGGAGAAAAGAAAGAATGGTCAAATGTAAACTAGAAAGCAATTCTAATTTTTTTTTTCCAGATCACATGCAGACATTCTGCCAATTAAAATGAAAAAAACTTTCATGCTTATGCTGTAGAAGGCCTGCTCTCACAGGCCTCCACTAATTTCAGGCAATTTTTGTATATTTCTTTAGATCTGAAAGAAGAACATTTCAACAATACTTGTCACAGTTCTTTCCTAAACTAGTTCAGATATGTCTTCTTCTCTCCTTCAATCCCCTTCTTTTTTTAAACGTGTACAGTTTTTGTGTTGTGATTGTCCACAAAAACTCAATGCCATCAAAATGCCATTATGTAAAGAGGATGCAAGCATTCAATTTGTGTGTCTATGTATGTTTTATGTGTTATGTCAACATGTTCGAATGTTTTTTGTGTTATGTCTACGTCTATCTACAAAAACTTGGCACCATCGCCTTACATTGACATTCAATTCAATTTGTTATCCTTGACACCATTGCCAACATTCAGTTCATTATATGTAACACCATCACCAACATTCAATTGAAAACATTACATCTAATGTCATCATTGACACTTAGTTTGTTATACCTAACATTGTCACCAACGTTTAGCTTAGGTCATGCATAGCTCAAGTAATTACACCTCAAATCATCACTAATGCATTGCTCAAATTATAGAACCCATCGTTCAAATTTCATCAAAACCCATGGTCTTCCTTCGTTATTGATGAACCTCCCTTTCATTACTTTGTGGTTGTCAAGGATTGTAAAAACTTAATTGGTAGTTACCTTTTTTTGCACTCGAAATTATTTGATGTGAATGAGTAGAAAGGCATTCATGTTAACAATATGCATTTGAAAATAATAAGACAATGACAGAATGTGTGGAGGTGGTAAAAATTTAACATTCACATGAATTCAACCAAGGTAGGTTCATGAATTCAACCACTATGTCACTATATTGTTGTAGCAAACCCTTGCCCTTGCCATTGCCATCATAATTGTTCAAGAATAAATGAGTTGCTATTCATTTTGGAACCTTTACCACCTTTTTTTCTTCAGTTTTTTTTGGTTCATGTTCATTTTGTGTTTTTATACAAAGGTGATGATTGCCATTGTATGAGCCAACATTTTTGCCATTAAAACCACCAAAATTCAAAGTTGGGAGAGTGTGGTGTTCATGGAGCTACTTCAAAGGTGATCAACTAAAGTGTCAAATGTTTAGTGATGCAATTTTTATTTCAAGGCATTTTGCAAATTGTCATAGGGGGAGGTGACGAAGATGGTGGTGTTGGTGAAAAAGAAGATGAACAACTTTGATAACTTGCAGCACACTAACATTGGAAAAATCCTTGATAAAGTTCTAGTAACCACTTTGATTGCAAAGTTATATACCTCAAATGTTGGAGAGAACTTTGAAACCCAATTCTACTTAACATTTGTGTACCTCAATGCACTTCAAGACAATTTTAGTACCCAAAATTAATGTAGTGTATAATTGGATTACAAATTTGCAAACTTCAATTCTCAAAAAAATTTAAACACCAAAATTTCTAGTGTAAATGCTTTATGTAAATGAGGTTTTTAAGAAAAAATTTATACCCAAGATTTTTAACGCAAAAGATCTTTGTATTAACCTTTTTTCTTCTTTTTCAAAATTTTCCCCCTCCTTTTCACCCTCATTATTTAATTCTTTCTTTCCCTTTCACACATTGTCCCTCCTTTTTCTCTCTTCTAAATTATATCAATTTTTTTTCTCCTTTCTAAGTCACAAGAACAAATAGAACTTGTCACAAACCTCCCATACCTATCCACCCTCTTTCTTTGTTCCCCTTTTTTTTGTATTGATGATGGGCATTAGTGATAGCTAGTCACAATGGGCAAACCTTGCCTTTTTCATTTACCGTTGTTGAGTGGAAGGTTGCAACTTGGCTAGGACATACCTAAGAAGTTGCATTTTTTCCCCTTCTTTGTTGTTTAAAATTTCTTTGTTGCATAAATTTGATTCCTAAGCTAAACCCTATGTACTTTAAAGGATGGGCTTCAAAACCCTAATCTAAAATTGTTGTGGAATCTTTCACCAATAGCTTTAACACTAGCAATAGATCATGTGTCATTGAACTTAACTTTATTTTCCTTTTCAATTCTCCTTTGAATTACTTGTTGAACTTGGATAAATGTACCTTCAACCCTTCATGATCTTCTCTCATTTTTTTCTTTTGATTGCAACTCCTTAGTTTTATTTGATGATTTCTTTGTCCACTACCTTTTGTTTTAATACTACCAAATGTTGATATGATGTGGCCACATGTGAACTAAAATAATCCACCATTTCTTTGCTTTGTCTTTTTCTTTGTTGGTAATCATTGTAGGCACAATAATTTAACCAAACCTATAACTTGTAGAATTTGATTTAGACCAATTAAGTTATTTAATTCGGGAGTATGATCTTCCAAGTTCACCACCAATTGATCATCTTCATGGTTGTTCGTTGGTGTGGATGGATTGTATGGCATTTCTACATAGTAATTTGAAATTTGGGTGAAAATGGGCATTCAAATGTGGTAGGAGTAGTGGCATGCACGAGTTGGAAAATTATAACAATGTTCAATAACTTTGTGGTAACTTTACTCTCATCCCCACTTTTGCTAGATTCATCTGGTGTTGCAATTGATTGGTATGAATTTTCATGAATTTTCTCTTTTGTTGTAGTGAAAATTCCACTTGGACCAAACTTTCCAACCACGGTTACATCATTCAATGGCCAAATTCCACAAACCTTGAACTTTAATGTTAATATTTTTTCCTTTTATAAGGTATACTATAATGCCTTGTCCACCCATTTTGCTAGTGTGATTTTGTCTTGTTCAAAAGACTTGTTTTTTGCCATAGCAAAAATTATTGCCTTTTTAAATGCATTCTTGAATGATTTGAAGTAGCTAACATCTAATGGTTAGAATGCATGTAAAGTATGTGCAGGTAAGGTGAGCATGTCCAACCTTAATTTTGCTGCTTATTCAAGGGCCTATATTGTGACGTGTGACCCATGCCCATTTAGAATCAAAAGATGTTGATTCTTGAAAAACCCGCCTTAAAACATATTTGTAGAAAAAAATCAACCATTAGTTAAAAAAATAAATTGTCATCCAAGTTTTCTCTACATTGCCATGCATGTTTTTGGTTACGTAGTCTTCTTACATCTTTGAACTTTTGAAAATGTAAAAAGCAAGCATGACTATCCTTGTTGTATTAACAATAAAATTCACAATTTGCTTGAATTCATGTTTCATATGAATTTTAAATGTGATTTAATGGGTATTTATGTTGTCACCCTAAACCTTATGTTTTCATTCTATGTTATGTATGGCACTAATTAACTTAGGAATTTCCACTCTTAACAATAACACATGAACATGTAACTTACATTGATTATAGCAACATTTCTACCACTATGTGTGAATGTAATTTTAGTGATATTTAATAAGTTATGAAAAACCCAAGTATGAACATTTTACAAGTTCAAAAATGTCAAAATTTCCAATTTTCTTTTATAATTTATTATTTAAAACTTGAAATAAATGCCATAAATGACCTTCCTTTAAACATTACAACTTGATTCAAATCTTGGGACAAAACCAATCACTAGAAAAAAATTATGTCTTTTGTAACCAAGAAATCAATGACTAAATATCTTAAATGACTACATAATTGATTATAGTCATAAGATATTACTTCAAATCCTATGTGGAAAAAATTGTAGTCACATTAATGGTGCATTTGACTAATAGATGATGACATGGTAGTAAGAAGGATGACATTACTTATTCATTACAAGTTTTCATCCATATGACATCCATGATTGATGACAAAATCACATGGACAAAATGATGTGTCATTACATAGAGAATGTGGTGATAAAATTATTTTACAATGATGCAAAAAGGACTATTAGTAATTTAATATGAATATAAATGAACATAAAGAACAATGACATGTAGGGAATTGATTCAATTAATATTATACATATAGGTAACATAAGAACCATTTAAAAAAATATAGTGGCCCATCCCAAATGGGATTTGGTACTTGGTTTATGAAAAAGAGAAATGCAAATAGTTATATACTGTTCATAATTTGGAATTTAGGGCAAAAAATATGGGATAAAAAAAATAGTTGCAAGTGCAACCAATGTAGTTGCAACCTACATGCAAATATTATATGCCACCTATCGCATACTAACCTAGTTTACCTACTAGCTAAATTAATTATATTATAAGCAATAAATAAAATAAAATTAGTTTAGTTATGGTTAATTTAGCCACCATTAGTTTAACTTGGATTAATGTGAATTTAGCCTAGGTTTAGTTAATATTCTACTTTGGTTAACATTAGTTAACATGGGTTTAACTTTAGTATTAAAGGTATAGGACTACTCTTTATAATTTAAATAGATATATTGAGTGTATTAACATAAGTATTAGCTTTGGCGATGATTTTTATAACACGTGTCCATTTGTATACTATTAATTACATGTTAGCTGCACATGCGACCAAATTATATAATACCAATTTTGTAATTGCACTCACAACCAATTTAATTACAAATGAGTTATAGACACTTGCATAACGATTGATTGTAAATGACAAGATTTCTATTAGTGTGTTTTGTTGATGGTATTCATAAATACAACCTAAAGAGGGAAAAACAACCCATCTACAATTAATGAAACAACTTGAAAGTAACTTGTCTCTTATCTTCTATCCCTAAAATTATGATGTGTTTTGTACCCTCACCTTCCCATGTTCACTTTTGTTGTTGGCACAAGATGTACTCCTATTTGGTCATTATTGATCACTAGGGTTGGAAGAATGTTGTAACTTTTTACAAAGTAAACAAGCCTATAACCCATATTTTGCCCTTGTAGATTCCAATTAGTTGGAAGCTTATTTGTTACAAATGTTGTAGTTTTGAAATTCCAATTCATGTATTGCTTAAGAAACTAATGAAACCATTTTCTTATGATTTTGAAACCCCTAGGTGTATCATTTATGACTTCGGGAGTAAAAGATTCTATCATGCTTTTCACTATGGGTTGTATGGTGGAAGTAAGAAGGGGTTGACTTGCTTCTCACATTTTTGTAATAAGCTCACCAAAGCATTTTGAAGTTTTGGATGCTTTTCAAATATGAGTAAGTTTATTTTATTTTGTTTTATTGTTATTTCAAGCTTTGCTACATGAATGTAGTTTGGTTTGACTTCACCATTTGGTTTAAACCAATCCCACAAACTAGCCTTCCTTAATTTCTCATATGGACTTGGGACTCCACGTTTCTTGAGTAGTTTGAAAAAGTGTAAAGCTTGGGGGTTGTTACTGTATTTTTTCACAACAACCATGATGAGTGGCCAAAGATGTGGTTGGAACTAATTGTATATTCCCCTCTTGTTTTTTTGATGTTTCTTGCTTTGTCCTACACGTTCCTCTTACTCCACTTGCTTGTTTTTTTGGCCTTCCTCTAGCTTGATCTCTTGGTTTGGCAATAGTTGTAGAACATGTTTTTGTGGCTTGCCCACAAGACATTTCTCCATTTGCTTCAAACTAAACTTGTTTGGTAAAACATATGCATCAAGCATCTTTATATCGTAATGTTTCCATTTTTTCATTTGTGGCTCTCTTGAAAATAGAAGTGAAGGTGTTTTGGTGAAACTTTTTATGTCCTATCTTTGTTGAAATGCACACACAACTAAATCTATACTAAAAAATAAGGAACCTCTAATCAATGTTGGAACTTATTTAAAGCTTTTCAAATTAAAACATTATAGATTTTTCCATCTTGTTTGTTGCAAGTAGTTGGGTTGTATTTAATATTTTCAAGGAACAACAATTGGATTTAAAAATGCACGAACAAAGTTGTAACTACTTATATTTTACCTTCCATCCACATCCATCTCATTTTATTGTTGAATTTTAATATATTAGCCATATTAAAAAGCCAAATTAAAAGAAAATTATTGAAGCAACATTTCCAAATTAAATTAATTATTCGGCAATTAAGTGCCAAAGCCGCCAAGGTGTTATGGTAGTAAAAACATTAGTTAAAAAAATGATACAAAACTATAATCGGAGTTCATATGCCCTGCCAATAGATGAGATGTTGTACATCTACCTATTGTGTCCTCACTCTGAACATCAAAACAATCCGTTCCAATCTAAACAGTCTAAACACTTTCACCAAAGAAACCGGTTCACCTAATGTGAAACTGGTTCTAATAAGATAAAACTTCCAAAAGTTGGATCCAATGCGATAGTCCCTGTCCCTGTGAGGGCAGGGCCCAACAAACAAGCTACCTTCCTTAAGTGGTAGGTAAAGCCCTAGGGTGAGAGCTTTACGAGAATAAGGGCCCATGCAAGGTGGAGCTCAGCGTAACTGGAATCTGATAATGCTCCTCACCAAGGGCTTTAACGTGCATCAGAACCATGGCTGTGCAGTGAGAAGAACCAGAAGCCAGGTTTATGAATGTTTTTAACACCTTTGAAGAGTGTAGGCAAGTTGTACAAAAATCAGACAGCCCACACAAGAATTGAATGAATTTTTGCAACATGTCACAAGGTGTGTGAGTACACTAAAAAAAAGTCTACCTTGGTCTTTATGAGATAGATTTGACATGATCTGGGCCAGAAAAATGGGGTCAAAACCAGCTCCCTTGAAGCAATGAATAAAGAAGAAACTGAGTGGTTTGAACTTTGAACCAGTGTTGACGGGTTCTCTCTTTTTCATTAAAACAAACACCAGCTCAGCTGGGAAGGGTTAGGTAAATGGACCCTTGACCAGAGGTTCGAAAAAGATCAAAGAACTGATTTTCAGTCACAACCATGGTTCTCAGAGAGTCAAAGGCTACCTTGAACCATCAATCCTTTGCAGGTGATCTTTGAAAATTCTCAGAATTTCAAAGATCAGGAGGATAGGGTAGATGCGCCTATCACCAAACATTAACTGAACACTTTTGGCAGATCTTTCTCAAATTTTCTCCATTTTGAGTGATTTAAAATGTTATAGGAGCGCCTTCTGAAGCTCTACAAATCATCTTTGAAATGCAAAGCCAAAAGAGCAGGCAAAAAAGAGCAGTAAAGAAAATATGTTTATTGGAATTGCAAAATACGTTTACTTCATCATGACCCCTTGTACTTCATCAGTGCATAACTTTCTCATTTTGTGTTCAAATTGAGCGATTTAAACTGCTCTGAAATCGCCATCTTAAGCTCTACAAGTCATTTTGTAACCCTAAAGGCAACAGAGTAATATTTAAGGATTTTTTTGAGGGGTTTGGAAATAGGCTATAAGCTGTTCGATTGAGAATTTTCTTTAAAAACATACCCTCACTAGGAGCTCTGATTTTCTCGCCTCTAATCAGTTTTTGCCGATTTTTAGTGCGACAGATGTGTCAAGAGGAGGGCACCATCTACTCTTTGGACACCACAAACAATGGGCCCCTCCTGCAATAATGACGAGCATACAATATCTTAAGTGTTCAGACACCAGCCTGCCTGCCCTATAAGCAAGTCAAAGAACCACCCAAAACTGCTTCAAAAACAGTCTGAATATACTTGTCAAGCGATTTTGAACAAAATTCATGCCTTACTCAAAATTTCTTCCAAAACACACTAGAAAAATTTGTAAAGAAACAGAGAGAATGGAAATAAATGCCTTAGATTTACAATGCAGTCTTCAACTATTTTGTTATCATGTGTTAAAAAAATTTACATTGAAAAACGCGAGTTCAAAAATGTAGTTAAAGATTTTAAAACAGGGAATGTGCCAGAATCTTGGGTGTTGTACCGAGCACGGAGTTCTAAGGAGTTCTAAGGTTGGAAACTTATGGAGAAATAACCCAGGGGTGATGGCTGCTGGTATAGTGCCTTCTGTGAACCTGGGACGAGGGAAGGTCCTGGATTCAAACCCAGTGATGTGCAGGTGATCCTGCCGTCCCTCTGCCAATGAGCTTCACATGGGGTTTTCAAAGGCTTCTTAGGTTGCATCTGCTGTCGTGCTTCCCAACCCCAAAATAAATAAATAAAAACTTATGGACAAATGTTAGGGATTGTGCACCCTCCTCGTCAAACCCAGTAGTGTGTAGGTGAAACTCCCGCCGACCCTGTCCCAACCAACTTGACAACAGCCCAATCAACATGGAGAAATGTTAGGATTGTGCAATCTCATGAAAAGCAGGGAAGGATGTGTCAAAAGCTCCAATTTCATATTAAAACCTCCATGCACTTTGCATGGATTTCACATGAGTTGCATGCAAAATGACATACAACATTTAAGAACTAGTTCACTAAGGCAACTTTTCAAAACAATTCATGATGGGACCTATTTGAGCAATTTCACACCTGGGCATAAGCCTATGAAGGGAATTACAGCATTTAAAAGTGTGAGTTCACTTCACTCCTTAAAATAATTCAATAATTCAAGACTCCCAATCCTAACAATCTCATTGGTAACTAAGGTCTTTTTGCTTTCAAACCTAGGCACAAGCCTATTCCACAAACTATGTATATTTGTATATATATTTTTACCCTAATATTATAAACATTGTCTATATATAGACATGAAATGCATTTGTATCCTGTAGTTAAGGGACAACTTCAACATATGTATGCCCAATAATTAATTGATTTTGAAGATTCCATGTCAAAAAAAATAATTCTTGAATATTCATATAGTTTATCTAGTTTCCTTTAGAAAATGTTTCTTATCAACAATTTTAATAATAATGAAAGGGGCTTTGTGACTTAATTTAGCCAATTGGCTTCTTTTTTTTAATAAAGTGTGACTAGAAAATAGGTGTGTGTTTTCTACTAGCCAAATTTTGATATAATTTTTAGGGAAGGGGGGGAAATTGAAAGATTTCTCTTTAGGTTCTAGCATGTAGCCAAAAATGTGAAGAACAATTTTACTTCATATCCTGTTTATAGCCAAATTTCACTCAATTGTCTTATAGATTATTGCCACTTGAGCTAGATCTAAAACAGGGTAAAAAAGCCCTGATACTAACAATATAATTAGTGTCAAAGATCCCACAGTACTACCTATCAGGCTTTTCATTTTCACATTTTTTATATAAAAAGTTGGCAATATTGGTTTGATGTACACTAGAAGAACAAAAAAATTCCAAAAAAATCCCAATTTATTAAGAAGAAAAACAATAGTGCTACCAGGGAACTAATTATCTGCATCCATAAAATAAAGGTAACTATTGACATTAATTCCATTCGTAAATAAATAAATAAATAAATAAGCTGTTTTCAAAGATAATTTCGGAACAGTGCAGCGGTGGTTTTCGTTTCAATTTAGCTCTGGTGACGAGCATCCCTAATCAGATTTGAACTTAATTGGTGACATTATTTCAAGGAACTCTTAAAATTGTATGCAGTAGACATAAATAAATGTGGCAACGTCTTTTTGAATTAAAAAAAATAAAATCAAGGAATTTGTGACAGAACATTTCATTTTCAGAAAAATGTGTTGCATTTTGGCGATTTTTCGCCAAAAAGAAAAAGAAAAAAGAGAGAGAAAAAGACCGCCGTGCAGGAATGGAAGTTGGAGAATACAAACAACCAAGTAAGCGGGGAAGAAGACAAAAACGCGGAGAAGAAGAAAAGGATTTGAGAAAAAAAGGGATCTTATCTTTGATCGTTATTTTTTCTGCATCCCCGGGACTGACTGTTGAGGAATTTGCTGAACTCTGATGATCTTCTGCGGCTTCCGTCGGCGGCTTCCTCGCCCCCGCTTCCCCCCCCCATCGTGTGCATCATCCATCGCTCCCCCTGTGGTGTTTGACCAGGGATGGCATCATCGGCGGCTGAGCTGTTTGTGTGTCGTTATTACTTACGGCTGCTGCGATTGCGCCACCACTACAAATACCGCGTTGTTGCGGGGACTATAATCGTGTGCTGGGTCATGCATGCATGAATGGCATTTTCCTACGCCTGCCTCTCTCTCTCTCTCTCTCCCTCTCTCGCATAGTATCTCCGCCGCAGCTGCTCCGATCACTACTTACCACCTGGCTGGCTGGACCCCAGCAACCAGCGAATTCCAGGCGCGATTCTCCCCCCAAATCCCGCCATCATCCACGCCTCCGCCGCCTCCCCCTGTCTCGAAACCCTAAAACCTTCCACCCAAACCTTTCTCTCTCCTTCTTTGTCTCAGTAAAAACCAGTGTTGTCAGGGTATTTGGGGGTTCAGCTCAGGTTCTTGTGACTTGCACCCATGCTCACACCCTTTTGGATGCGATTGTCATAAGGATTGGATTGGACTGTGGAACTAATCTTCTGCTACTCCAGATCTCAAAACAGAATCGTCCAAAAAAAACATTCTTCCAAAGAGGGCCAAGTATTTTAAGTAGACAAATTGATTTTTGTTTATCGGGTTTACCTCCCCTTTCCTTAGTTAATATTCTTCAAGGGGACTTGTGGAGGTTTGGGTACTTAGTGATTCCCTTACTTCCTTGTGGCCTGCCTCTTTTGGGCTGTTTGCTTGCCTGGACTTTGGTCCTTGCCCCTTGTTTCTTTTTCTCTTGCTTTCTTGGGTGCTTTCTTGTTATACAGTTTGGCAGGGTTTCATCACATCAATTGATTTTTCCTTAAAAGCCGACAAGTAGGTTTAACTTCAAAAGTAAGTATTAATCAAATCAGAATTTTGAAAAAATATTTTCCAAAAGAGAGGCAAGTTTTTAAGTAGGAAAATTGATTTAAGAAAAAAATTTGACAAGTAGGCTTAACTTCAAAATTAAGTATTACTCAAGCCAGAATTGTGAAAAAATATTCTTAAAAAGTTTTTTAAGTAGGCAAACTAATTTTATAAAAGAAAGTTGACAAATAAGCTTAACTTCAAAATTAAGTACCTCTTATTTTTTATTAGTTGTTGAACTCTTTACCTATATAGACTCTGATTTTTAATTTGTTATAAAAGTTTGTACAATATCTACCATAGGGGTGTGTGTATTGTGTTTATTGAAATGGGAAGAACCGGGCTTAAACCTACACTTGAAGAATGTCCTATTGTTTTAAGAGAATGAAAATTGAGATCGAGGGTTCTATTAAAGAGGAAAAATCACACATCATTAGTAAAAACTCCTTTTAAAAAGTTTTACTTTTAAACCCTAAACCCAACAACTTTTTCCCCCTTTTCTTATTAAATCCAAACTCGTAATCACCCAATCATGTTTTTAATCCTCAATTTTGTGGTTTTGAAAGTTTGGCAAAAGAACTTTAAAGCAATTTTTCTTGAGTTTACACTAAAAAAACGAAAATTTCAAATGTTTTTCTTTTATTTTCTTGCCACAATGTGACCCAAAACAAAAAAAACCTAGTCCGAATTCAATGTTTTATATCTGGCTAAATTAAGCTAGTTGGATGTTTGTTTTCCAAATGGCTAAAAGTACATTTTTGGTCACCATGTTTCTTGATCAATTTTTCAAAAAATTGTCAGATTTCTCTATTGGGTTCTAGCATGTAGCAAAAAATGTGAAGGATGCTCAAATGTTTTCATTTTCATATTTTGTTTAACCACTTGTCCTATGGATGATCATGTCAGTTCTACATCACAAAAATGTTTTAAAATTCCTTCTTTCAAATGGTTTTAAAATCTTTTTCCTCGGCTAGATGATTTGGAGGGTCCACTTTTGGAAATAAGTTTCAATTATTGTCATATATATATATATATATATATATATCTCTCTCTCTCTCTCTCTCTCTTAATTGAAAATCCCTTTCATAATTGGTTTTCAATTGGGATTTTTTGAAAAGTAGTACTTGTTTGAAATTGAAACTTGGGTTTTATTTGGGGCAATCTTGCATGAATATGTGTGTTTCAAACTTGAAACCCTTTTCCTATAACTATTTTTTGAAGAAGGAACTTATGTGGTAAGTGAAAATTTGCAAAAATTCTAGTCATGGGTGTCAAAGATCCATGTAAATGTACAAACAAGGTGCATGAACAAAAACAATTATGACAGAAATTGCACAACAATAAATCAAAGGTTAAAATATATTTTTTGGTCAAACTAAAGGTAATGATTGGTGTTGGCTGCTTCTTTTTTTTTTTTTTGAGAACTAGGGACTCCAGTTCTAAGGAAAGCTTTTAAGAACCAGCCCAATTCTTTAAAAAGCAAATTCAGACTTGAAAGAATCAACCAATGTCTCAGATTTTTGAAAAAGATTTAGTTGATTCTCACAAATTTAACAACAATTGATTCTCAAAACAAGCCAGTCATTAAAGTTTTAAAAGTTATTTTTAAAATTGAGAAAAATTCAATGAAAAAAATCATAAAAATTGGATAAAATAAAATAAATTAACAAAAAGGAAACCCTAGTTAAAAATCTAAAAACCCTTAGCCTAAAACCCTAAAACCTAGCCTGAAAACTTAAATTAACAGGCTGGATCTTGTCCCAAGTATCACCATTGATCTTCATGGTGAGAACGGGCCTCAAACCTTGGATAATTCTCACTTGTTTATTTATGCCTGCCCAACACTGGTAAAGGTTTCATGAATTTACAAATAGTCTGAAAATTTGAATATTGAGGTTTGCAATATGGTCCACTATTCAAGAAAACAAAACTCAAAACTTTCATAAGAATCCATAACAAACCAAAAAAAAAAACAATAGGAAGTTTTAATTTTACAATCTACAACTTTTTGAAAATTTGAAAATTTACTAGGCATTATGGATTGTTGCAAAGGAATGCACATTGGAATCATCAGTCTTATGTAGGCATGAATCATTGAAAGCAGTTTTATGGACAAGAATATTGATGTGATTCACCTCTTTAGATCATTAATGTAAAGTTGAAAACAATATATTAACCTTTATCCCAAATAATTCAAATCACATTTTCCAAAGCTTAATGTACACTCTATGGATGGAAGAATAGAAATGATGTTTTCAAGGAGGCCATGATTTTAAAAAACATTTGATTAATAAGGTTGGCTTTTATTTGTGTTGACTATTGATATTCATGTAATCAATCTACCATTAGAAAATTATTATATTGTGAATTTGTGAGGATATCACTCTTCAAACACAGAAAGGATTCCTTTTCAAGATAAAACACCATGAATATTGATTTTAATATCAACAATGACATGTCAATCTAATTAATAAAAATTGTTCAACTATCAAAAATCAATAATATTTATTTTTTTCTAGTGAGCCTACTCATGCTATGAGATTCAATATTAACACATCCAAAAGGAACCATTGCACTCTTTCCATAAATAGGATTCAAACATAATTTGGAATGTTGGGAGAAGCTCTTAGCCATCATCCATGTATTCTTGAAATTGTATAGATTCATTTTGTGATACACTATAAATTTGTCCAAACGGGGTTGCCTGTGTTCTTTATGGTGGATGAGTGAGGTGATGATGACAATCAAGGGGGAATGACAACCAACCAACCAACTATCCATCAAGGGATCATTAGAAGGTTGGGATATGGATAATGGTGAAAATGTGATCATGACCTAAGCCCAAAAAGAAAAAGATCCTTTTGTTTTGCACAATATTTTAAAATAACTTAAACATGATAGAAGAAGTGCATTTTTCTTTTCCTGGAAATGTACCTATTACCTAGCTTCGTAGGTAGTATCTAGTGTTGTGTGTGTAACTGTCAATAGCCATATATATGATGTGTAAATCCTGTGTAAATATAAATCAATTACACTTATCTGAGGACAGTGTAAATATTTGTCAAAAATATTTACACAGACCCATGTAAATGTTTTAGGGGCATTTAAGTGTAAGTGTATATATTAAAGTTTTCTGTAGAATCATTCTGTCTTTGGGCCTCCTTTCACCCCCAAACTCCTTTTTCAATGGTATTCATAAAATCATTTCTTATATTAAATCTGGGTATGAAATGCTGAAATTCAACATTTAATGCATAAGGTTCATGAGTAACTATAATAGTTGTACAGGTAGGAGTAATTAAATTATATGTAGCAACTGTGGAGGTGCTAATGAAAAAGGAAAGACAGGATGAACCCAGTTTATCACAAAAATTGATGGTTTTCTGAGTCCACCGAACTTGGATGTTTCAGATCATGTTTTTCGTGCCATTAGAAAGCTCTCAACGAGGAGGGGTGCATGGATGTTCCATGGCATTTGGACTTCCGGTGCAAAAGTTCTTGAATATTGAATGATTTCTTCACTAAAAATTAAATTGTAAATTGTAGCTAAATTTTTTGAAGGAATCGGAATGTGCCTTTGGTGTTGTTGGAAGGATCTTGATGAGCAGGATTTAATGAAATTTATTTGTTAAGATTTGGATTCAGAATGTGGGAGATGTTAATTTTAAAGTAAATTCTGCTGCTGAAAATTCAAATAAATTCCAAAAAACCAAGATTTGGAAAGGAAAATCAGTTGAGGATGTGGTACGCTTGGACCAATGGCACGGGCCACTCTAGTTTAACTTTGAACTTAACTTTGGGAAAGGCTAATATCAACCTTGCCTTCGAAGTGAAGGATTTGATTGAAATTTGGTTCTGTCTGGCTTAATTGCATAGTGCAAGGAATCCCAACAGGCCATTCTGGGAATGAGGGCCCAACATGAGGTAGAAGCTGGGTGCAAGACTCAAATACCCATAACCGAGCCCTTTGAGGAATTAGGGGAGCTGAGTGAGGGAATTGAATTCTCAATACTGTCGAATTCCCAGCCCTTAGGCTACCTGGCTTAAAGAACTGGTAGCATTTTGCTTTTAACACAGATGGCTATGATTTTATTTATGATGAGAGAAGGCCTAAGCTATTAGGTGCTAAGTTATGAGTAAGTTGCCTCCTCCTTGAGTTCTTGAGGTAGAAATTTGACCAAGGGTAAGGCACCAGTCACATACAGTAGAAAAAATCTACAAGTTCCTTGCAAATTCAATTAAATATAAATACATACTCATGATTTATTTGTTGAAAGATAGCTTTTGTTTTGTGCCTTCTGGATTGAAGGGTTGATTCGATTATTGCCCTTTATTGTCTTTTTGGGTCTGAAAGACTCGATCTCAAGTTTTTGCACATGAGTTAAAAAGGATTAGACCAATTTAAAGGAGAAGAGGGGCTTTTAATTTTGCAAATTGAGACAACTGGTCACTTTGTCTTGTCCATGTTGAAGAATTGAAGCATCACTTTACTTCACACCAATTGTAGGCAAATTGGAGGGTCTCATTATTTGTCCAAATGTATAAACACATGATGTTGTCAGAGCACTCTGATGAGTGGTTAGGAATTGGACAGACTTATTTGGCTTATTTGGTTAAACTCCTTCACCCAAGGCCCCATCCCCAGGGAGAACCAGCCCCCATAGCTTCATCTTTTTAACTGAGGTCTCTAAGTGGCCATGCTAAGCCCAACAAATGTTAGATTTGAGCTCAGAGACCCTGATTTAGTCTAAGGATGGTATATTTTTAATATTTGAAAATAATTTAAATGGAGTTTGGGAATTTTTACCATGGTACTAACGTGGGTGCTTGTTTAACCAAGGCCTCCCACTAATGCCTTCACATTCCGGCTTTTTTTAAACTGACATTTAGGTAGGATAGTGGACGGTAGCAGTGTCCAATTCTCATGCATAGGGGTAGGGGTATAAGCTAGGTAGAAGGTAAGGTCTGGGTCTAGGGTGCTAAACTTCATGTGAATGGGATGAAGTTGCACACATATAAAATTCTGCATTTAAAAATTATTTTGATTATAAATTGATTTCCTTTTTTTTTGCATTTACTTCATTTAAAAAAAAAATCACTTTCCTTTTGTAAATTTTTTATTTTTGACTCTTAATTTGTTAGCTTAAAAAAATGGAACTTTGATAAGCACTTGTGAGAACAGCCTTTGAGAAACCGACCCAAGCTGATTTTAAAAAGCTTACCTAAGAACTGGAATCAACAATTTTCCAAAAAATGAAGAACATTTTGATGGTCTGAAATTTTTTTCTTAGTTATCTGGAGTGAATTAATAGTTAAATGTGTAATTAGGTTTGGTACGGTTGTGAGAATCTGAGAAAACGAATGGAAATGCTACAAAGGGACCATTGTTTTCAATGTTCAGCAGAATAGAGTTGTGTGTAAGCGCAAAGATTTCATTTTGCAAGTCAATGGGGGTTGCTAGATTTGGGGATCTGAATTTGTTTTCTCCTTGCAATAGATTTTGTCCATTTGTTTAAAATAATAATATACTAGTTAAGAGCAATCAACATATGACTAATTATTATCAATGAAAATAAAACTGATTTGGTAAGGCTGGTACCTGAATCTCAATTTGAAAATTTTAGAACTTGGTTTTTTTTTAATATGCCGTAACTTTAAAGAAGTGTATGTGATTAGGTTTTGAAATTTTAAATCACTGCCCAACACTGATTTTTATCATGGTCCGAGTGTGACACTAACTGGGTCATCCAATGAAGGCTTAACAAAGTGCCTTGATTTGCTCTGGAATGAAAGGAAAAAGAATGAAAAAAACAAAACCTTCATATCTAACTAAGTACGCACTACTATTACTGTCCGGGAATGTTCCCTCACAAGATCTATCCTTTTGAGTGTACCTTTGGTATTAAGAAACATGACAACCCTGTCTTTTGTTTTTTAGTGCTGGCTTTTCACCCTTTGACAAAGTGCCAAAGCTGGAAAGGCCTCCGGACTCTAATATACTTAAAGTCTTCACTGGCCAAAAAAAAAGTCATCTGCTATGCATAGTTGTTTATTTTGGTCAATTGATACAGGAAAGCATCCGCACTCATCTTAAAGCGAGAAATTGCAACAACAAGTTGTTAGTTGCTTCGTGTGCCATGTAACGTAGCCAGGCCGGTCACCGAACACTTAGTGTCTCAGAGGTCTACTAATTTCTGGAGAGTGCTCCTTTCAATCTCATGCCCAAAGAGGAATTGTAGCCCTACTATTTGCGTACCCACAAAAAGTTGAATCGTTGAAAAAGATGAAGAAATGAGCCAGATGTGACCCTCCAAAGTAAGTGGGGATCAAATGGTGGAAACCAAAAACCACTGCACACTTCAAAGACTATTACCAAACACCCAAAAAAGTCTTTGAAAGTCGCTCTATTGCCTTTATGGTTGAAAGATGATTTGTAGATCATAAGGTTGCGCTCTTATAGCACTTTAAATCACTTAAATTGAACAAGAAATGAGAAAGTTATGAGCATTGAAAATAAGAGGGGTGAAAGAGAAAAAGAAAAACGTGTTTTATAACTTGGAAAAGCTTATTTCTCTTCTTGCTCTTCTATAATTACTCCTTTGCCTCTGCTGTTCAAAGACGAATTGAAAAGCTCAAGTTAGCGCTCCCATAATATTTTAAATCACTCAAAATCAGGAAGAATTGAGAAGGATCTGCCAAAGTGTTCGATGATGGGCTGTTCTACCCTAGCACCCAAACCCCTATGATGAATAAAGGGTGGAAAAGTCTTGGTGATTTTGTATTTTTTAAAAATGTGTCATAAATGCACAAAACCAAATTCTACTTACCAAAAGAAGAAGAAGACAAACAAGTCCCCAGGGGAAAACAGAAAAAGCTAGAATGAAGTCCAGTTTTCGTGTACGAGAAGACTTCTTCCTCTAATCATCCACAAGAAGTCAGACACAAACCGTCAAAGTTGTCTTCTTTGGCCCCTACACACACACTGCACCCCTGCCCCCACCCCCCAGGACGTGCATACTTTTGTGACTATATGCCTGCTTGTGTGTGGGTGTGTGAGATTGTGGGATGATTATTGAAGCATGGGAGAAGGGGCCCAGACAAGTAAGCTCCTTGGCCCGATCCTATTTCAAATATATATATATATATGCAGCAATTGCTTTAACCCTTCCTTCAAGTGGTAGTTACAAAACCTACTACAACTTGGAAAACTTTTGAAATACCATGCTTGGGTCTTCCCCATAAGGCAAAGTCAAAAACATTTGGTACGGAGTGATGTCTGGATTGGCTTTTGAGGATGGCTTTCTCTTATAAGTCTATTGTGAGTGGCAAAGGTGGCTGCTTACAGCCGACCAAAAACCATGCCTGTAATCATTTTGTTAAGGGGTGCCAAGATGCCTGGAAACACACATCCCTGATCCAACCCTCAATCATACCAACATCATACTTGCAAGCAAAACACATTCCATGAAGGTTCTGTGGATCCTTTGATTCTATCCTTCAAACATCAACAACTTTTGCAAAGTCCAAATTATGGGACAGCAGTGAAAGAAAGAACACAAACTGAGTTGTCATGGAAGACTCTATCCTACTGCTTATACCCACTCATACACACAAATGGAACTTTTAAGACCTTAAAATCCTGAAATGGAGCCCTGTTTCTTGTTCCATGGAGAGGAACTTTCCAGTGGAGAGCTACATCTGAGAAAGAAATCTGTAGATAATTAATTTTAAGAAACTTACATGAATATATATGATCCCATAAAACAGGACTGCAAATGACACCATTTGATATTTCAGAGGTTGATTCACAATTCACACAATTCCACATGTGGTCAATGCTCAACATCTGGAGCTCTGAGGGGATTGCAAGCAGATCTAAATCGAACAAATGTAAAGCTGTTGCTGGGAGCAAAAATTGTGATCACTGTGGGCTAATGAAAGAGACCGTTAGTATTACAAAGTACAACCATACTGCATCTCATTTTTTCACATGGATATGAATAACCCCAATAAATAAGAAAAAAAAGTAATAAAATAGTAGTTTTTTTGCATTGCTTCATTGATTTCAAAATGTTTCCTTGAACAAAATTAATCACCTTATGAAGGAATCGAACCTGGTTCAAATCTGGTTGTATGTTCTATCATCAAAGATTCTACACATGGTAGCATAATGTTTCTTACAAGTTGATACATTAGTAATTTTTTAAACAAAATTGGAAATTGTATCTAGATTCTAGGACAAAGGGAACTTGGAAAGGATTAATCACCAAACCAATGGAGACCATGAAAACAAAAGGCCAATAAGTCCATGAAAAATATTGGGTTCCTTGCTTGCATACAACAACAAAAAGTTAGAAAACCACAAAATTCCAACATTTGCACTTTATAAACAATGAAAACAAAACAAAGCAACTTGATGAGCAGTAGGAAGTTTGTAAGTTGCAATTTAAGCATTTCAAGCATTCAAGGCATATTGACACTTCTTTGATTACTAAATCCCCATGGCTTCATTGTAAGGAAAATTCTACATAGTAAAAAAAGTCTACCCAAACATGTGAACACACAAATCCAAGAGCTTAATCAATTGGTTATAGATTTTGGATTTAATAAAATTCGAGTTATTGAATATTCTTTCATCCTCCATTGAACCCAACACTTGAATCATGGTAATTTCTATCAATGTCACATATTTTGAAATGTTGTGAGACAAGATGGTAGAATACGTGATGATCAAGTCCACTCTTTGATCATAGAATTGATGGAGTGAAGAGCGTCCAAGGCAACTTGAACATTACTTTTCATGGTGAGCTTGAACATAAATTTTTTACACATTTAAGGTAAATGCACACAACGCCTCGTAACCACATTTTCAACAACCCCCATCTTCTTTTGGGGTACGAATAGACCCTTAACAACATTCAAATTTATCATCATCATCAAGCAACCAATAATGAAAATAAACAATACCTAATGCCTCATTCACCCCATGTTGTGGAAAACATGTGCAACTCAATAACCAATTTTGTGGTTATTTCAAAACACTGAACCTTCATACCTTCCACAACTTAGTCAGAAATACCCTTGGTCACATGACATTTCACCCTTGTGCTGGAATCTCAAACGTTCGCCCAAATGTGATTTGTTTGGCATTCAAATACCAAGTGATCAATGCCACTATTAAGGTCTATAATCCATTTCATCAAAATTGTTGCATGAGTACCCTTCGCAATAGATTAGAAAGATACAAATGAATCTAATTTGAAAGTAATAGAAGGATCCGAGAACATTTCACGTAATTCTACATGTGTTTAAAGTTTGCACCAAATCAATAACAAATACATCTCAAGCTTGTGCAAGCTTAATCAAGTTTTTCATAACATTCAAAAGAGGGACAATGTAAGCAAGGTTCAAAAAAGTTTCAACATTAGCCAAATGTTCCAAATTGGAAGTAGTAATTAAAATTGTGGGGTGTTTAGTGCCATCTTTGACAATAATGGACAATACCTTTGCAAAACCCATATAAATGGGCTCAGAATAGAAATCCAACAAATCTTGACATTGTTCAAAAAATTTAAGAACTTTGTATCCATTGTTTCCCCAAGCTTAACCAATTCCAAATGCCTTTATGGTGAGTTGGAAAAATATTCATAAAGTGATTACATGACTATATCAAATTGAGTGACCATGGGCAAATAAAGAGGGTTTGGATAGCCAAATTTATTCGATGTGCCATGTAGTGAACACTATTCATGAATCAAACAAATTGATACTAGATGTAGATTGTAACGCTTGTGCAACAACCTTGAAATACGTGAACCTCATTAGCACCAAAAGATATTAATTTCTTGGAAATTAATTTCAAAATACAAAATACTTCCATTGATGTAAATTGTTTGCATAATTATTATAGTCAAGTTGGCTGCATTAAAACCATCCATTACACATTCCAAAGATAATAACATTGCAACTTTTGTCCAATTCTGAATAATGTATGCATGAATTGATAGTTATTATTAGTTATCAACTAAAGTAATTTCATCACAAGACAAGGCAAACACATTAGACTTATTCAATGCAAACTTGATAGCTTGGTAGCTTTGATAATGGAATGCAAAGCTTTAGCCATACCCAAAGGTGCATTATCACATTAATGTTTATTTGGGGACCAAAAGCTACTCTCTACCTTCAATTTTAGAACAAACTTTGCACCTAACAAAAGTGACCAACCTATCCCCATTAATCATAGACTTTTCCCATGGTAATTGCATTGCCCACTTATCCTAAAATTTGTGACCAAGTTCATGCTTCCATTTCTTCATAACAATATTTGGGAGCTTAGGTTTCTATTCTAAATCCACAACAAATGTAATTGCAGCAAGAGTTACATTATTTGATGAAATAATGTTAAGAGCAAGAACATGTAAATTTGATGAAACAACATTAAGAGCAAGAACATTTAAAGTTGATGAAATAACAAATTTAGAAGTAGGAGCATTTAACCTTGATAAATCAACATTAAAATCAACATTAATAGTAACAAAACAAACATGAAAAGATTCAAGGGGAACAAAAATAAGAGGACAAGGTTTAAGGGGAAAAATAGGAAGCCAATAACTAGTAATAGCTTTATATCTAAATTTTGCACGAGATTTTAGTGGCACCATGAAAGTTTGAAACAAAAAATGTCAAACAATTCAACAATTGAAAATGCAACGCACCTCAAGCAAAAGCTACACCCAAAACAAACTTAAGAAAACGAAAGAAAAATGTAAAAACTTCAAATGGAAAACAAACCTAGATGATTCACACACTTCAAAAAAGACTTTCAATTTGAAGTCAAAGATCAAACCACTTTGCTCAATTTGAAAAAAAATTCACAACCTTGCAAATTTTGGAATTGCCATCAAGTTGAATCAACCATCCATTGCAACATCACCTTGTAAAATCCCACCTCCACAAATGTGGTCAGGTTTGCAATGTTGCCTTCTGAAACTATAATGTGCTACACATTCGTACCTCATTATTTCATAATTTAGAAAACAATAATGTGTGAACAAATGAACGGTGAAAATACAATACGAGGGGGCCACTTTGGGCACTTTCATGACATGTATGTAATGTATATTTCTACAAAACATGTCACATTTAATTTTGGGTTTCACTTTTGGTGTTTGTGTTTCATATTTTTATTTTCACAAAGTAAATGATATCTAATATTATTTGATTTTAAAAAGAAAATGACCCATCTCACATATCTTGTCATCTTCCATTTGAAAATGATAATTTGTCAAAATGTTAAAATACCACCTATTACTTATGGTCATTGCCCTTAAAACATCCATTTGTGATATGATAATTATCAAATTCTTCACATGGTTCACAAAACTATTCCAATCATATGGAATCACCATGTTTAAAAAATACTACAAATTTTATAAAAATTAAAATTCATTTCAATCATTTTTTGAATATATTTGCATTTTTTAATACATAGCGATGTGCATTTTTTTGCCACAAATATATTTTGGAATCACAAAATATAAGTTGGGAAAAAAAAACAAGTTGATTGAATTCTTTGTGTTATGATCTACCATATTATGCAAAAAAATTAGAAAAATATGTTCCAAAATTACCATGGTTGAAGTTCAAACATGGACACCTTTGGAAAATAGTACAATGTGACAACATTTTTGGCCCCCTCGTAATGTGCTTCCACCTTGAACAACAATATGCTTCATGTTTGAAACTAAGCTTAAAGCTTCATAAATGAAACCAAATGAAAGTTCCCATACACAACACCACAAAACCACTATGTAATATCCATTATGCAAAATGTATATTTTGCAAATAGACACCTAATTACTAGATTTGGAATTTCTGAATTTCAGCCTCTAGGCAATGGGTTCTCATTGTTTAGTTCATCTCTATAGTTCATTAGGCTTGTAGGTATGGAAAATTATTGGCATAGATGTTGATTATATTGACAAATCTAATGGTTATTTTTGTGCCAAATTCTAATGACCCAATCGTTCTTTAGGTTGAATTTTGAGGCGATTTCTTCTTTTCCATGCTTGAACATCGATAACCTATTCAAGTTTCCATTACTAGTTGTTTGGTGATTTGACTTTTTTGGTTTCTTCTCTTCTTGCAACATTTGTCAATATCTTAGTGAACAAGGTAGCAACATTAAAACTTTGAAATATCATTTTGGTGAAAAGGTACATTCAAGATTGGGTTACCCCAAAAGGACTATCAAACATGCAAAAAAATTAACATATGTGATTTTCAAGTATCGTAAGGGTTCAAAATTTTGCATTTTTGTACCAAATTTTACATGTTTTTAAAAAGTTACATTCAAATGAAATGAATGGTGGGTCCAAGCATGATAAAATATGCCAAAAAAGTAGTCCTAAGAAAATTAATTAAAAAAAAATCTCTTTTCAACATTCACATTTAAAAAGATATTGAAAACCTATTTAAGTTGCATTTTAAAATCATAGAGCACTTGATTGAGTTTATTGTAGGTTGAACATAAAGTTTTAGGAATTTGTATATAAGAAAAGTGGATGAAAAATATGTTCTAATTAAAATTTGGTTTGTATTAAAATTTTCCAAAATATTTTTACATTAAAACTTTGATAGATTATGACAAAAATATGAAAAGTTGAAACTATATCCATGCACATATACTATCAACTTGAAAATATAATAATTTCAATTGATGCCTTATTTTCATGTACTTGTAACTTTATTTTGTACAATTATGACATGTACCTTTTAATATTTACATCTCAAAAAATGTACTTAAATGCATATTATAACATTTGATTTTTCAATATTATGCAATGAAGTCAAAGAACTTTTTAGTGTTGATCAATGACTTAAATAATATTTATGAATTCAATATATTAAAGTACTTTGTGGATACTTTCCAAAGCAACAACAAATGTCTCCAATTGGCATACTTTACCATGCTTATGCCTTGGCATAATAAACTCAAGTATTTGACTAGAAAATGATGTTTATTTTTGTTATGAAATATAAAAATTCAAGAATGTCACATGACGAGAAATTATTTCAAAGACGTGAAAAGGTTAGTAAAAAAAATTGCATTTTCGATATTTTGGATTCATATAATGTATGGGGGGCATATTTACTAATTTAATCTATTAGAATAATTCATTGATTGATATTTACAACAAAGGATTCCAAAAAGTCAAAAATAATTTACTTAGAATATGAGCCCCAAGGTTGAAGTTTAAAGACATAAAAATTTGGTCATTTTATGGTTTTGAAGGGTAGAAATATCTTGTTGTCATTGAAATTAAAGCCCATAGTGAAAATCAAGGTAAAATATCCAACATTTCAATAAAAGTGGAAGAATTATTTCCAAAAAGTCTTGAAAATGAGAATTTAAGAGTTTTTGCATGTCCTAAAAAGGTGCAAACAAGATCAAACAAGCCAATGGCGTTACTTTGGAAATGGACTATAGTAGTTTACGTACACTTTTGCCTCAAAATAACTTATTCATATAAATGAATTTGTATACAATGTTTTTTCAAATTTTTATAATAAATGATTATAATTGTCTTCTATTATACTTTTTTTCTTCAAAAATATTGGTTACAATTCCACACATAAATAGAACATGGAACTTGATTCCATGTTGAGTATTTTAAATAATTTGATTTTCATTTCAATTCCAAAAATCAAATCCAATTAGGTGAAAACATGGTAAAATATATAGGAAAAATAGTTATTTCCAAGGGAGTAAAAACATGGTCCATTTTTTGACACAAGTAGAAGAAAGTAAATTGAAAGTACATAATAAAAGTATAGTGCTTTTCTTTGAGTTTCTAATGAGGTGATTACAAAATTTGAAAAACTTTGGCACAATAAAAATAGATAACAAGTATGTTTGAAAATGACTAATAAAATTGAGTTTAAACCTACTTTTTCACTAGGAGTTTGATGTATTTTCCTATAATATTTAAATGTTGAAAATTTACAAGTACATTTAAAAACTACATTATATTGAAAATGGAGAATATTCAATAATTCATCTACTTTCACCTACTTGTACAAGTTTGGATAGCCAAAAACAATGTAAAAGGTAAAATTATTTTTAAAAAATCTATTTGAATGCATATTAGATATGTGATTAATCAACATCATTATGATAAAATCAAAGACTATCCTCATGTTGATCATTAAATGAAAAAATATTTCTACTTTCAATGCACTAAAATTTATTTATGACTATTTTTTTTTGGTAAAAAAGATAAAAAATTGTCTACTTTACCATGCTTTCACCCAAAATTTTTAATAAGTTATGGGTTTGGTTCTTAAAACAATATGACTCTACAAATTAGACCAACCTTTGGTTTGATTTTGGGTAACTAAAACTAGTGGTTAATTACTTGTTAAAACCTTTGGTGAGTCCTTAATCCTACTCTTTTTCTTGTCAAAAATATTTTTTTCAAAATATTTTTATTCTAGTTTTAGTTTCACTCACATATAAAATTCAAAACCATTGGTTGAAATAATCAAGTTTCAAAGAAAAATTGTCATTTGTAATTAAAAAATCACAAATGACATTTTTTAGTTTAAAAAATTGGTTGTAAATGACACTTTTTCTTCTAGTGGATGGAGCAAGGGTGGGAATAAATACATGAACATTTGGTTTGAAGTTTGATCTTGTGAATGCAAGATTTAAGAAAGTAATTTTGATTGCATTTTCCATTGCATTATCATGTTATAATATGGTATAATATTGACATTATTAGCTAATACATGTACTTTGTGTTGCAATGAGCATGATCCTTATGACTAGGGTTCAAACCCACATCCCCCTCCCCCCCCCCCCCCCCCTCTCCTACACCCACCACCCCCACACAACCAACCACTC
>Ga0116227_10001725_pt1 | contig 49342 bp, 30 predicted proteins | sample S1TSphgellanicum_FD_89693 | JGI IMG/M metagenome (GOLD analysis project Ga0116227, IMG submission 89693) | Host-associated microbial communities from peat moss isolated from Minnesota, USA - S1T2_Fb - Sphagnum magellanicum MG | ecosystem: Host-associated > Plants > Peat moss > Unclassified...
ACAAAAAAAAAAAAAAAGATTCTAGGTTATCCAAGGCCTAAATTTTTTTTTCTGGTCTACCAAATCTTTTGCTTCAAAAAATCAGACTGCCCCTGATTTCTTTTTTCTCTGGAGTTAGTTACATCTGGGGAAGCTCCACAGGGAACAATAAGTGACTGGAAGAATTTTTTAGGCACTGCCCACACAAACAGACAAACACCACTGTTACTTTAATATATAAGATGGATACTTGAATGAATTTAAAGAAATTTAAATTTTATATGGGTATTGTGTTTTGGAAAATATGTTAAATACATATGGTATGTATAAAAAAATAGTAATTTTATCAATGATTTTAACATGTTTAGTTATAACTTGTATCTTCATCATTTTCAAAAAATTAAAATAAATGTAGGGTATCAATATTTGATAAAAAAAATTAGAAAAAAATTAGAAATAAGTTTTGGGTTGTTTAAATTTGTGCATATTAGAAAAATGAGGCAACAATATGTTGGGAAAAAAGGTTCTTTCACATAATGTCCCCCCAAAATACCAACTTGTACAATAAAATTTTAATGTCGTTTAATGTGGACCCTTGAGATTTTATTTTCCATTATGCCATAGTGTACATAATGGATTTGAAACCCTAGTACCAAATTATACATTCCAATGATGATGATTGATTAAAATTGGTTTAGGTAGAATAATTTTAAGTTCCATAACTTATAAATCATAGTCATCATTGTCACTTGGACAATTCCAAACAAAAATATTTTCAATTCATTTCCAAATAAAAAAGAATGCACATTGTTTTTAAAAAAGATCTTTGTCTTTACACCATATTCATGAATCAATATTTGATTTCCACCAATTTGTAATTCAATTATCTTCAATTGAATTTTAATCCAATTGATGAATTGAATTTAGTTGAATTAGAAATAAATTCAATGTATTTGAATTCAATTAAATTCAAGTTGCATGTAATGCCAATTAATATTTTCATTCAAATGGAACTTAATTTCAAAAGGTCAATTCATATTTGGTGTGATTGCACTCCCAAAACATTCATGTTGTGTTAGAAATGTGATGGTTGAAATTGTTTAATTAATAAATGGTGGAAAAGAAATAATAAGTTTAAATTTCTTTAGATTTTTAAGGAGGATTTGCAGAAGGTGTTATGATAAGTACAAGTTGATGTGCAACTTTACCAACATTGATTGTAGGCCTATGAGATTCCCTTTCTTGCTTCCAATTCATTCCATTAGTTTTGAGCCTAAAGTCACCACTAGGTGGTCCTTATTCTTAAGCAGGTCATAATGACACTAAACCAAATTTGCCCCAAATTGAATAGGCACAATAAGAGACATTAGTGTTTTTTAGGTATACATGCTATCTAACCTCAAAGGTGGTGGTGTTTTTCATTGCATACAACCAATTGAACAATAGGAAAAGTTGGAAGGTTAGAAGCTACCTTTTCAATCAACATAATTTATTACACCATCATAGATATTGGGCCCACTTTTGTTAATGTTTGTTGGAGAGGAGCTTGGAGGAGATTTCTTTGCAACGGGCTGGGGTTTTGAAAGAAGTTTGACAAGATTTGGAGATCGAGATGTATTTTAAAAGTGTGTGTAAATACAAGAAATATATGTTCCAAGGAAGGGGTCTATTTGTGTTTTTTTTTTTTTCTTTTGATATAGATGATTGTTATGCTTTGAAATTTTATTTCACATTTGAGTTGTATCATATTGTAGGTATTTATTCTTTTCTTTTTTAACAAATGGTCACTAAATGATAGTTGTAATAACGGAATGCAGTTGCAACAAAGGAGAGTAACAACAATGATGGACAAAAGTTCATGACAAACAAAGTAGTTTGCACCTTTTAGTACACCTTGCAATAGAGTTCAAAAGATGGGTAGGATAATAACTGTTTTTTTGCCACATCAATTGTTTTATTAAATTTTTTTAAAAAAATGTTTTACTTTATGTTTTTGAAGGGTAGTTATGCTAATGGTAGGCATATTCCAATACATTTATTTTCTTGTATATTATGTGTTTTTATACTTGACAATCTTCACATAATGTGTATTTAGGGGTGTTGGGAAAAAATGGTGTACATAAAAAAAAAAATTAATTGACAAGGGGATGATAGAGATGTCAAACAACATTGAGGAAATGATATAAGACTTTAAGTAGTGTTGAGGAGATGCCATGGGGTGCTTGACAATGTTGAAAAAATGTTAGGGGACATTAAAAAAATCTTTCTAGTGCTAAGGTGGACATCAAGGAACAACAACAGTGCTAGATAAACATTAGAAGGACATTAGGCAACATAAAAAAATTAAAGACACTGTGAAAACATTAAAGGATGACAAGGGTGTTCGAAAAATGTCAAGGATAATAGGAAGATGCTAAACAATGTCACAAAAATGACAAGGGACATTGAAAAGCACAAAAAAACATTGAGCAACATTGAAAAGACATTGGGGGGATGTGTGAAAAGGTAAGTCTAAACCAAATAGGTAAACTTTGATTAAATATTTTTGAAAATTTACTTTTATGGACACCAAGAAGGTTGCTAGGGACATCCCAAGGCATCCCTAGCTTAAAGATGTCCTTCCTATAGATTTTTAATTTTTAAAAATTTCAAATTTCATAACTTTCAAATTGTGAGTGCTTTTTGAGTGTGGATAATCAATTAACATCATCGCAAATTTGTTTTCATCAAAATTTTTATAAAGAGAGTCTTTAGCTTGGTAATTTACAAAATTGATTACTTTTGATGCAACTATTGTTCAAGTTCAAAGGTCTTTTTTTAAAAACCAAAAACCAAAATAATTTTTTTTTGAATCTTTATTTTGAATTCTTCAACATCCATATTAATCATTTAACACTACATTCCATGATTAACATAGCATTAAAGTGGCACCACAAAAATATATCTAACAAAATTATAGTTTTTATAGAGTTTTGGCTATCACCCAACGTGTTTTTTGGTTCGTTTGATTGTGATTGCACCCATTGCAAGAACAAGACCAAAGTATAAATAGAAGGAGTATAGCATGTGCCAAAGCCATGGTATTCTTTCCACCTCAACCATCGCCAATCATTGTTTCATTAATTAAAAGGGGAATTACACATTCTTGATTCACAACAAGTATTAGGAATGGCAATTGATGAAAAATAGGAAGTTGAGATCGATGTGTTACAAGATGTTGCATAGGTTCCTCAATAGGAGTAGAGGTTCAAACTTGTGTAATATTACTTTTCATTCATGTGTAAGGATTTTGAAGATGCAATCCAAAATACAAGGGAGGTAATGTTAGGAATAGGTAAACAAATTAAGACTAGATAGAAAGACAAAATTTTAGTTTTAGTTTAGATTTAGACACAATGTGGTTTAAAAAAAATTTCTTGTTCTTTCTTTTCAAATGGGGTTTTGGAAGGAAATGGGGCAACATTTCTTCTTTCTCGTGTTTTTGTTGTGTATCACTTTTCTTTGCAAATTTTGGTGTTCTAGGAACATTAATTTTGTATGGTAAAATAAGTAGAGGTTATCTTTAAAAAAAGGAACAAGAACTAAATATTACAGTAACTAAATCTTATTCATATTTGCAAGTAGAGGACTTGTCAAGATTGTTAGTAATGGAATGTTAATAAATTGAAAACTTGTAATTAAAACATCTTTTTGATACTTGTTTTGATATGAATTGCATAGAATTAGAGTTAGTACTTACCAAATAGGTTATAAGTAGGTAGGTAGGTTGATGGCCTACCTAGGTTAGGTAGATTGACATGGAGCTTGCCTATTCATCTACCTACCTACCTAGATAGATGGCTTGCTTACTTATGTTTATGTAGCTATGCAAATAGAGGTCATTGGAAGATGAGGTGAATCATTTTTTTTGTGTCACAATGTAGTTTTTTGTAAATTGTTGTGCATTAAGATGACATAAAATTATCATCATTTGCCAAATTTTCCATTGGGTTAAAATTCTCAACTTGAATGAAAAAAAAATCTATATTTAAAATTGCAACATATATACACCAAATATAAAGTAATAGACTATTGATGTTGAAAAATATGGATTAGTTTTTTATTTGTGGTTTTATATTAATACCATTTTGTTTATGATTTTTTTGGGGTATATCTTCTAAAAACTCAATATAAATGATATATTAAAGGAAAAGGAACTTAAATGCAAAACTTTTGCTACAAAAACCTTAAGTCAAAGAAAATTATGGATTTTAATTTGAATGTCTTGAAATGGACCTTCTTTTCAAAAGTTCATATCATAATCATTTTTTGATAAATTTCAATTTTTTTTCTTAACATGCATTTTAAAGATTTATTCAATTAGGCTTTTATTCACATAATCTTTAATAGCTCATTAACCACCTTGGAATCCCCCATTTAAGCAATGATATCATAGTAGATTATCATTTTAGCACCAAAGAATAGATTTTATATGGACTATTTATTTGTTAGAATTGGTCCACCAATTATCTTGAAACAAGCCATAGCATACATACATATTTATGTAAGTAAATGGCCTACTTATTGACCTATTAGCTTACCTACTTAAGTAAAATATAAGTAGGGACGTAATAGATGTCTACCTTAACCTCCTAACCTACTAGGATTATCAATTAGGTTAAATAGGTTGTAAGGCCTAACTAGCTTAAGGCCTAATTAACTTAACATACTATTAGCTTAGCCCATTAGACCTAAGTACATATTAGGTACCTTTTAACTTTTGTAGTAAGTTTTTTTTTTTTTCCCCACACCATTTGGAATAAAATGGAAGTGACCTCGAAAATTTTACAAATTTTTATTAGTTTGAACATTTTACTATTAAGGGTACATAAGGCCCCTCATTTGAGTATTAAAGTTGTAAGCTCCTTATACCCAAAAGATAACTTATAAGGAGATTATAATCATTAGTCCCTTGATAGAGAGCCCTATCATGAAAACCATATAATGTTTTGGTATAGGTGGATAGTGCCTTGCCTTCATTAAAAAAAATCATCAACATAGAGGCCACCTTATCTGTAAGGACATTGTTCATTTGAAAAAATCTTGTTCTTCCTCACCTCCCAAACAAAATCATAGCCAAATTCCTTTTAAAAGCAAAACGGTACCATTTATCTATGTCAAGGAATTTAAACTAGGCATTCACTCATGAATTTGGTCCTTAAATTATTGTAGTTTCTAAAGGCCACAAAACCTAATGAAATATATATATAAGTTTAATGTAATCATAAGACACTATACATTAATAAAATGTATAAAGGTCAACATACATGCCCTCATCAAACATGTATATTTGACCATCTACTGTAAGTTGGATTTGTTTAGTACTTTCTTATGGTTTTGTTTGAAAAAAACTAATTATGGTTCCCAATTTGCAAACATCCATAAAGGTTGGGGTTTAAAAATGTGTTTTAATTAATCTTAAGCCCAACCTTGAGAATTCAAAAATGAATTGGTTTTGTACATGTTAATTTGGCAACAAATTCTTAGGCCAATTGATGAAAATTTAAGAACCTTCACAATATGAAGACCCAACTTCATTGGCTTGACCCAATAGTTGCATCATTATTTTCTTCTTATTATTATTCAATTGTAATTGTTGGATGGGAATGATTTCTTAACATGTGAAAGGAAATAAATCGAAGAAAAGGATGTAAATTTTTTTTCCCCTCACCTTTGTTTTCCTTAGTTCTTTTCTTCAACTTTTCATTGTTGTACTTTTGAATCAAAACAAGTTAGCAACATGGAACGTTCTTCACAAAGTATTTCACAAGTTAATGATGGCAACAACATGGATGATCATATTTTTTTGTCAAGTGGGTCGCCCACTACTAGTTTTAGGGCATATCACCAAGGAGGTGTTGTCCAAAGGAGCATATTGTGAATGTTGCTTTCATTTGACCACTACATATTTGAAGTTATTCAAAAGAATGTTGGTGTATATTTTATGAGAGAGAAATTAGATGTTGAGAATCGAAAGAGAACAACACAACAAAAAATTTAAAGACACAAGAATTTTATGAAGTTCATGTCACAGCCCCACCAATTTTGGAAAAAAACACACAAAAGGAACATGTAATAAGGTAATTCAAGCTAACAAAAGCCAATAGTGCACCCTTTTGAGACCTCTTCGGAATCATTTTGAATCCTAACATGTTCATGTGGTAGCCTAGGATTTGTCAAACAATGTTTAAATTGTGCTTAAATAATGTTAAAGCTATGTTAAAATTTGTGTTTTTGAGGATTGGTTACAATATTTTAGAAGTATATTTGGGTATTTTATACTCAAATTTATTCAAATGTTACATTGATTTATTATAAACATTTTCTATGAATTCATCAAGCATTCATGAATTTTGAAATCAATACATGGTTTTAATTATGTAAATCTAAGTAATGATTACATGTTCTTTGGCTCCTTTTAGTTTGAATTTGTCTAATAGGGAAGCTAAAGCAAACAAAAATGAAAGAAGAACTAGGTTTTGGAGATGACAAGGTTGAAAGTAAAAAGAATTGGAGAAATTTGGATGTGTGTGTGTTGATTGGTTTTCATATAGTGAAATGGAGCTAGAATTCATGAAGAATGCCAAAAAAAGGTAAAATTTTTGAAACCTTAAACTCAATTTTTTTTTGCATGTGATAAAAGAGAATATAGAAGTGTTAGATTTGCAAAAAGAAAACCAATGGACTGTTCTTTGAAATGTATGGCATAGTGCATACACCTTCAACGAAAATGTAGCATTTAATCATGATACATGGATAAGAGTGTACTATGGCATTTGCTAAATTAATGTCGTTACATTTCACTAAAGACTATATGGGATTTGCTAGATTATCCATACATGTATTGGTAATTTCAAATATCATGTCTTCTGAATTAAATTTCTCACCTCATAAATGATCATAAACTTAATGATACACTTATCATATGGTTATCTTTTTCAACTTTCACTTTCCATGTAATTTTACTCATAACCATTTTGAAGGGAATATTAACTAATAACTCAATGTTGGTTCCATTTTGCATTTTCTTCGTAACTTTGCCCAATCCATGTATCAAAATAGTTTCAAGTTTATTATGCATGGGGTCAAAACCTACTAATGGGAACCAATGAGATTACTTTATAGAAGGATTATGGGTCATTTTGTAATCTTGTCACTTTTTCATAGAAAAGATTTTTTGAATGAAATCTCTTACAACTGGTTATTAAAAGTAGTTATAATCACCTCAATAAATCACATATTTTTGTTAATCTTTATTGAGTAACTATGATTTTTCCAAAAATGTGAAAATTCTAACAAATCTTACATTTTGTTTTGAAAAATGATTGTAATTTCAAATCATTCCAATACATATTAACTACTTTAAGCTTTCATTTTTTGTATTATAATATACAACTTTGTTTTCTATGTCATGTACATTACACCTTATTTACATGTGGTAAAAATCTTTTGAAAATTTGAGATTTTAAAACACATTTCAAAAAGATTTAAATAAAAAATTTCACAACTTTTAAATTGTCAGTGATTTTTGAGTTTGGGCAATAGGTCATTATCATTTTAATTCTTTTACCATCAAAATTTCTTTATTAAAAGAATCCTTTGGCATATTCCTTTACAAAATTGATTCCTTCATAATGCAATTGTTGTTGAGGTTCAAACTTGTCCTATATTAAAATCGAAGCCTGAAATTAAATTAAATGAATGTTTAATTTGGATTCTTCAACACTCATATTAGTCATTTAACAAAACTTGGAATGATTATCCTAACTTTTTTGAAGGTTAAAATAAAAACATACCTACTATGGTTTGTGATTTTCAATGAGTCATGACACCTTTTTTGTAGGGTTGTCATCATGTCCATGCATCTATCATGATGCAATGGATGCATCTAGATGAAGACGCATCCTTGTGTCATGTTAATATAGGGTTAGTTTAGGTCAACCTATGGTCAACCTAGGTCAAAACATTCTTGAGTTACATGAAGCAAGCTTATGGGTGATCGAAATTAGACCTATTTTAGTTGTTGTAAACCTTGTGGTGATTGAAACACCTTTTGGTCAAGCCTACAACGATTGAAAACTTTTGGTCGCCATCCTATGGTAATGGAATGTTTTTGGTTGCCATTTGTGTGGTAGCAAAAAAAATTCAGTTGTTAATCCTTGTTGTGAAATTGGATGACAACACCCTTTGTTTATATAGTGTTCAAAATAGGAATGGAGAATAAATAATATGGGATAAGTTTTGAAATTGCAACCTCCTCATAAACTAAGTTGTAACTTCAAAACTTTCTTCAAGTCTTTTGTTCTTAGGTTTTAGATTTATAAACAATTCAAGTACATTTCTCATTAGATAATTAGATAACCATATAATTAATACTAATTAAATTTAACATATATTTAAAATATAAACTATACACTACAAATATTAAGTATTCAATATCAACTATTAAAATAAATAATAATTTCTTAATATTTAACTAAGTAACTATCTAATTATTCACAAATTGTTAATACATAATTCAAAGATAAATAAATAACTAGAATATTTAAAATATTTTATTAATTTTTAAATATCTGGTCGAATTGTAAATAATATATATAATATAAAAATAATTTAGTTCTTCTAATTAAAAAAAAAATTTCAAATTATAAATAATGAACTAACAATTGTTAAAAAAAAAGTCTTACACAATTTTTAAGAAAAAAAACTAGTTACCTTAATTACTATATGATTACATTTATTATTTTCAAAAAATTTATACTAAATAAGTAATTACAAAATTTGAAAAAAAACCTTAAAGCACTTTATAATAATTCCTGAAACTACAATCATTACAATAATTATTTTAACTACATTATAAGTTTTCCAAAATTTTTATTTTGATTTAAAAATATAAATTACATATTGTGAATAATTATGCTCAATTAAAAAATAATTATGCATATACTATAATCTGAAGTAATTACAATGATTTTAAAGTAATGTAACATTAATTACAGTAATTCATTTCTTTCACTATAAGAATATAAAATATATAATGTAAAATTTCTTGTTTAAAAAAATATTTACTTAAAGTTATAATTAGTTAATATGATAATTTATATTTAATTATAAAAGTGATTCTGTATGGATAATTCTAGTAGAAAAAAACCTTAAAACTCAATCAATAATTTTCGGAATTGAAATAGTAATTTTAAACTCGAAAAAAACAATTCAGAACTCAAACATTAATTTTTAGATCAAATAAGTCTTTGAAATTTTAATAAAAAAATTCAGAATTGAAATGTTAATTTTCAGATTTAAATAACTACATTCAAAATTGAAATGTCCATTTTTAGACTCAATTAGTAGTTTTCTAAATTGAAATGTTAATTTTGGGAATCCAAAATAAGAATTCAGAATTGCAATTTCAAGTTTCAAATCAAATAAGTTTTTAAAATTTAAATTAAAAATCTCAAAATTGAAATAATAATTGTTAGAATTGAAAAGAATTATTTAGAATTCAAATATCAAATTTTAGATCAAATAAGCTTTTTGAATTTAAATAAAAAATTTCAAATTCAAATAGTGTTTTAAGGAATTGAAATAGCAAATTTCAGATTCAAATATGAAATTTCAAATTCAAATAATTCTTTAATGAATTGAAATAGTAGGTTTTAGAATTGAAATATAATTTTTAGGATCAATTTCCAAAAAAACACTTAAATGTAAAAATTCTGACTTGAAATATTAATTTTGAAATTCAAATAGTTTTATTTCGAATTCAAATAATTAAACAAAGAATTCCAAAAAAAATTTAAAATTGAAATAAAGATTTTTAGATTTAAATGCTTTTAATTTTGTAATTAAAAAATGAATTCTAGTAGCAATTTTCAGAATTGAAGCTTTGATGTTAATGTTTAAATATAATTTTCATAATTCGAAATATAATTTTAGACTCAAACATATATTTTTGAATAAAACTAAAAATTTTAAAAATTCATATTTCAAATTTGAAATTCAAATATTGATTTTTAGATTTGAATAAAATGTTTTAGAATTGGAACAATAATTTTTAGGTTCAAATATAATTTTCAGAATTGAAATATGAATTTTTAGTATTGAAATATGAAATTTCAGATTTGAATAATAAATTTCTGAGTTCAAATATTAATTGTTAGATTCATTATTTGAACAATATACATACATACACAGAATTAATATACACACAAATATATATTGATGTTATATGTAATATATTGTAAATATAATTTTAATACATACATAAAAATACACCCCTATGTCATCATAAAATACTTTTAGGATGTGACTAATTTGGTGGCTATTATAACTAATTGGACATATCAATATATTCATGGATGAAAATAAACCTAAAAATCATCCAACAAATAGGATGAAGTTTTCAATAGTTGCATCATAGTTGTAAGAGTGACCAAAATAGTTGAAATTTGATCTTATAGTTATAAATAATCGCAAACGACTACAAGTCGCATGTAATTGCAAATGGAGTGGTTATATTTTGGTTAATTTCTATTAGTGATGGTATTTGATGTTAGAGGACAAGCCAAGGAAGCTAGAATGCAAGTTTTGCGTCAATGTTATTTCATATTACAAGGATAGAATGCTCTTCCAGTCGAGTCATTGATATGATGACAATGGGCAAGTTGGAATTGTAATGTGTTCAAAGGCACATCCACGGGTGAAAGTTTTATTTGCCAGAATGTGATGAACTTGTCCTTCCACCATTAAACAACATGGAACTACCAGCCCATCTCCTAGATGGGTGAATAGAGGATGTGGCCATTGATGTGTCGAATCCTTTAGTGGAAGGAAAATTTGTTTCAATGTCTCAAGTGGAAGGGGCTCAAAATTTCACCCCCATTTACATATAACACAAAAGGTTTTAATAGATCCATAAATAACACCATTCGAACCTTTTGACAGGTTTCATTGCCCAAAGGATTGAATTCAACTAGAAAAAAAGATTTGGACACTTTGCTATTATAAATGAAACACCTTGGTGTTTTTTCACCCATGTTGTATAGATTTTAGAATTTTAAAAATATCAATAATATTTTATATTTTGATGTGCCTAATAAATACATGTAAAAAATATTTAAGATTGTGATGATGTTTCCTTTCCTTGAATCTTTTGGTCAAGAACATAAGTTTGAAACATGTTTTGGTTTTTTTTTCTGCAAAATAATTTTATATGTTACTTTTGATGGTATTTTATTTGATTTAAAAAAATTAACTAGTTGGATTAATTTAATTTAATTATGAATTCGAAAGTTCAAGAACATGATTCTAAAATGAGCCATTGCAATTAAGCCTTTAAAAAAAAAATACCCACTTTATTTTTATTCAAATAAATAGTTTTGGCCATATACTTTAAGCTACATTGGATAAATGAGAGAAAAAATAAATATAAAATTGTAAAAAATTTTTAAAAGTAGAAATATTATTTGATCAATTTTATCACTTGATTTTATTTTTTAATGTGGTTTTTAATGGTACCATATAATTATGTTTTTGCCCTTGAAGGTTGTCAAGACCACCATTAGAACCTAATAGGACAATTGACTTCTTTTCAAAATTGAGTTAAAACTGAAATTGAATGTGTTGCCTTGTTTGAAACATGCTCTAGATTCTTTAGGTAGATAAATACAACTATATTTTAAAATTATAGGCTTGGCCTTACATTTTAGACAAATTATTGCATTTGATTGGTTGCATGTGATTAATAATAATTTGTATGCACTAGTGAAACAATCTAATACTAAACCAAGAAAAATAAAATATTGAGTTGAGTGTAATGGAGAAAGAATTGGACCTTACGTTAAAACAAACAAGCTGGTAGGTAGGTAGATAGGCAAATAGATAGAGCTCCAATTGATTTGCACCAACAATTGAGAGTTCTTGAGATTCTTGGCTACTTACAAGTTTCTTTAGGGTTTAAGAGCTCCCCTAATCAATCAAGTAGAAATCTGACATAAATCTCTGCTCTCATGATTACCAACCACCTTACAAAAGCAGCCTTTTGGGGGAGTTAATTACATCTGGTTGGTGACCTTGCCTACTGCCAAGGCAAAGGATAACTCTTAGTGTTTAGATTCATTATAGAGTATATATAGTAGCTTAATGGATTTTTATAGGCCCTAGGTAATAATAATAAATAATAGGTCTATTATTTTTATATGAGGATTTTTGAAAGATGATATATATTTTGGCTTGTGTTGAAACTTGAGATTAGTTAAAGAGTTATAATAATATCTTGAAGGATTTTGGTTTCTTTTTTTTTTAGAGGATTTTTTGATGATTATATTTTTGCACGGTGAAATATTTGAGTTTCCATAAATTCTTCTTTCTTTTGCCTTATGATACTTTTTCATGTAAATGGCATGGCCATAGTGTAACATACCCCTTTTGTTAGCATTGGTTTTGCTTACTAGGTACAATAATTAAGCATATGACTTGCTAATTAAGCATAAATTCAGCATATATTTTCTTGCTTGCATATGACTTTTGTGCAATATGTTTACACCATGGAGAGATCACTTACATTTCTCATAAATGACCTCAGTTCCATTCAATAAAAACATTGAAGGTATGTTTTGAATTTTGAAAATAAATAATAATAATAATAAATTTTTTTGAATATTCAATGAAATAGAGATGATGATATACATATTTATAATGAATTTGGATATTTATAATTTTGCGCAATCGCTTATTTTATTCAATAAAGAAGGCTAAATACTTAACATTCATTCCATTTATAAATAGATCATAAAATATTAGTACCCTTGGAACGAACCATTGTGTTTTTCGGTTATTTTCTTCCAATTTGTTGATTTTTGCAAAACTGACACATTTTGACATTTGAAAAACACAAGTTCTTTGGTCTGTCAAATATAGTGGAAATCATCACCAAAATAAATCACTGAGAGGTATGTACTATGAATCATGGGGGATTTTATTATTATTATTATTATTATTATTTTCAATTTTGTGATGTAGCTGAAGTGGTGGTCATCCATAATAGGAATTCAGACAAATCTGGTTATAAAAAGATATGAAAATAAGAAAATTTAAGCATCTTTCTACATATGTGTGGCTACCTACTACAACCAGCTTTTTTTTTAAATTTTAAATGCGAAATTTTACTAAAATGAGAAAATGAAAAAATGAAAAAGGAATATTCTGTCAAAAAAAATTCCCATTTTTTCTGAAACAAAATTGCAAAATTTCAAAAAAAGAAATTCACCACAAATTAGATTCAGATTTTAGTTTGGTAGCAATTTAAAACTATTAAAAAAATTATTTAGACAAGTTTTAAAAATCAATCATCAGTTCATTTCATGCTAAATCTCTCTTGGGATGCTAGCCAATGACACAACACAACATCTCGTGGATGGGCAGGGCCAATATATATATATATTACTAACTAGAACTGCATATACTAGGTCAAAAAAATTAATTAAAATGTTTTTTTTTCTGAAATTTGGCACAAAAGAAAATCATTGAGAAAAAACAAAAATGGGCTATGCATTAATAATAATTAAGTAAAAAGAATGACATGTTCCCAGCTTCCAAGACTAGACTGAAGAAGCTGTTAATTTAATAACCATCTCCTAATCATGTTTTTTGGAACCTTAAACTTATGGGATAAGTAATCCCTACACTCTCTGGTGGTGGTGGTGGTGGGGGAGTGAGAGTTTGCGTGTAGAAAGAAAGAAAGAAGCAGCCCATGACTTGGGTGGGAAAGAAGTTTAAAGAATAATAAATTACATGTAAAGAAGCAACCCCTTTTTTATAACACACACACACACACACACACACACAACTTCTTTAGTGATTTCTTTCTCAACATTCAAGTTCTTTCTCTCTCATGACCACCCCCTTGCATGATTGACAAGCAAGAAAGCTAGCTAGCTAGCTCTGGAACCAGGGAGCTTAAGAGATGCAGTCCAGTTTTGGAGTATTAGATCTCATGATTTGCATGCAGGTGACACTAGAGGGGCTGTGGGTGAGATAATTTCCTATCTCCCCAGAGGGTCTTAGCTTTCTCCCTTCTTTGGTTCTTTTGGGCTGTGTGTCTTTTGGTCTTTCTTTAGCCTTCCCTTTTGTCTTAGTGTGATAGTTTCGACCATTGATTTTTTATTGGATTTTTGTCCATGTCACTATATAAATAAATTTATACGTACTTTAAATTTAAGTTGGGGTAGGGATTATTGAAGTAATTGGCTCATAAAAATGAAGCTTTTTAACACAAGTTTGCTAATGATTTTCTTTTTGTTGTTGTTTGTTTGTTGATGTTTGTTGTTTTTGTTCTTTTCGTGAACCCTCCCTCCCCCCCCCGCCATCATCATCACCATCCAGTTGAAGAAGCTCTTGAAGCTCAAGATAATATGGAGTTTTGGAGGTTTGGAGTTTTGATTAGTGGATTGCACAAAATTCTAGTGTGAAAATAAATTTGTTTTTGGGGCCCGGGGGTTTTCTCCCACCCCGGAAGTCAGTCAGTCCAGTCCAGTCAGTCTCAGTCTCAGTGAGTCAGTCCTCCAGAGGAAGGAAAAAACAAAGAAGAAAAAAACAAAATCACTTCCAGAAATGGCAGCACTGGAAGACTTGGAGAGAATTCGTGAATGCTTTCATGACAACGTCGACTGCAACAACGTGGGAGGAAGAAGGAATCCGCGCTTGATTGCTGTTGCAGCAGGTTCGGAGATGATGATGATGAAGCTTAATCCGCTTGAGAATCATGGAACAACAACAACACACTTGGTTCACGCAGTAGCATCTTGTGATGGGTATCATGAGAAAGAACCAGCTGCAGCTGCAGCAGCTGGGCAATATTCACAAAATCAGCTCTTGCTCACTGGCTTCATGATGGCTTTGATTATACTTCTGTTCTCGGTGCAAGCTCTGTTCTTCCAAACAAACAGCAGGAGCAGCAGCAGCTTGGCAGCTCATAATAATAATTATCAGCAGCAGCAGCAGCAGCAGCAGCATTTTCAAGTGGCATATGATCATTTAAGTGTTGATCAGGTACATGGTCAGACTGGAGGTGGTAATTCAGCTGTTCGTGAATTGCCGAAGAATTCAGCTCATGAGGAGGTGGCTCTGATTCCATGCTCAGGCCACGGGTACATGATTCAGTCGAACCAGCTACAGCAGGCAGAAGAAGAAGAAGAAGTTGCAGCAGATCATGTTGTAAGCCGCGGCGGCCAGCCGCGCGTGTCTTCTGCTGATGGAGTATGCAAGTGTCATGCTTGTTATGGAGGTCCTGATTGCTCATGTCAGTCTGTTCCTGAATGTATCATCGACTTGGATCAGTGAGTGTTGTTGGTTGCTCCTGCTCCTCGATCGAACCCCCATCACCCCTATCATGCATGTCTGTTTTGAGTCCTTATCGACATGGTACTGATTCTGTTTTGTTTCTGAGGAGGAGGAGAATGAGGAATTTATAGCTTGAGAGGAACTTCGGTGATTTATTTTTTTCGGGGGGTGGGGTTGCAGTGGTGATCCGACAATGTACGAGGCCTACTGGCTCGTGAACGGCGCAAGCAGCACCACAGTTATACCGGGATGGCAGAGGATGAGCTACTTTGCGGCGGCGCACACCAGCAGCAGCAGCCGTGTCGAGCAGCAGCAGCAGGCTGTGGCCGTGTGGTTCATGGAGCATGAGCTAGATGTGCAAATCAGAGCATTGCACGCAGTTGTAGGGAATGCCATCACGGAAGGACGTCACATTGTGGTGGGCACAGGCTCCACACAACTATATCAAGCCGCTTTGTATGCTCTGAGCTCACCAGAACAGAGCGAGCCCACCAGCGTCATCTCTGCAGCTCCTTATTACTCTGTAAGAGTTCGTGCCTGAGCACTACAGTGTCCAAAAGCCTGCAGTGTTCAAGAATTAGTCCATAATCCACTGACGATTACTGCTTTGGTTTGTGCTGGTTGCAGTCGTATCCGGTGGTGACAGACTATTTGAGATCAGCTTTGTTCCGGTGGGCTGGAGATGCAACCACGTTCAAGCTGCAGCAGCAGCAAAGCTCAGACCCCAATGCAGCAGAAGAAGAAGAACAACAACGATACATAGAGCTTGTAACGTCGCCCAACAATCCTGACGGAAGAATCCAGCATGCTGTCGTGAACGGCAGCGGCCCTGTCATCCACGACTTGGCCTACTACTGGCCGCACTACACGCCCATCACTGCTCCTGCTGACCACGATCTCATGCTCTTCACGCTCTCCAAATGCACTGGACATGCTGGAACCCGCATTGGGTAAGTACACTAGCACTACAAGTCTTTGCAGCTGTGTAAGTCTGCAATCCTGCCCACCATCATGCAATTTCTCCAGCTCCACTACTCTAAGAAGAACTACTGTAGTTTCTTCTTCTTCTTCTTCTTCTTCTTGTGCTCCTCCTGCTGCATTAAAGCTGCTGGATGTTTGTCGATACAGCCTCGTACTTCTTCTTCTTCTCCTTCTTCTTCTTCTCCTTGTGCTCCTCCTCCTGCATTAAAGCTTGCATATTTATTGCAAATTCAGCATTGAATTATATCAAGCTGGTGTGACAATTCACAGATGGGCAATTGTGAAAGATGCGGCAGTGGCAAAGAAGATGGTGAAGTTTGTGGAGCTGAATACCATCGGAGTTTCTCAGGATTCTCAGATCAGAGCAACACAAATCCTGAAAGCAGTCATCCAGGGATGTAATAACTATGGTCACCAAGGCAACAAGCTGCAGCTGCAAGAAGCTGACCAGGACTCAGCTAATTCTAATGCTGCTGCTGCTGCTGCTGCTGATCCTGCTGATCAGATGACAATTTCCCAGCACATTCAGAACCAGAACCTGTTCCACTATGGACATTCCATCATGAGCTACAGATGGAACAGACTGCGTGCTGCTGTTGGTTCTTCTTCTTCTTCGTCATCAACTTTCAGTCTCTTGGATTTCTCACCTGATCAGTGTACCTTCTTTGGCAAGAAGACCACACCCACTCCAGGTAATGTCAAAATTGTGACCCAACCCCATGATTATATTGGATCTGCAAGAAATTGCAAGTTTCAAACTAAGGTCGATTAGCTTACCAAGTACTTATAATATGTCTAGAAACTTCTGACACTTGTATGGCATGATCACAGTCACCTCATAGCTCTCAATTCTCGAGCATTCACCAAAATACAAAGTTGTGAGAGCTGTGTTGAATCAATTTGTGTGACTTGTTAGATATTGACTATTGCTGTCATTTTTTTCTTTATGAGATCATTTTTCTAAAACAAAACCTCAAGAAAGTTCCCTACAACAAGCACCTAATTTTAAAATTTGCAAGATTCATAACATACACATGTATTTGTTTTTTGAAATAGTTGCACTTTCCAATTATGGAAAGTGATTACAGTTCCTACAACACGAATTTCAATCAATTTCCATTACCTTGTTGTCTCACAATTTCTCAGGAAGAAACTGGGATGTCTTAAAGTTGTCTTAAAGTTGTGAAAGTTGTCAAATATGTTCATAAACTTCTAGAAGTATATTACAAAAGTTACAACAAAAGTTTGCAAGCTCCCAGGTATCGAAAATGTGGAGTGATGAAAGAACCTTTTGAAGGACCCTTAGGGGCTAAAGTGAAGTTGGGCAACCATTTTGGTACCATCCATGCCTACTATGGTAAGGAGCAAGGTCACAAGGAATAGGTGGAGTACATGTATTAGAATTTGAGTGTGCGAGTACATGATGCATCAAAAGTTGCCATGTACATGATTAAGCAAGAAACAAACAAAAATCTGGAACCATTTGGAGCTCCTTGAAAACTCTATGGAATTCTAAAACCCAAAGATTGCAACTTTACTCGAAGTGCAAAATGACCAACCAGCCAGCCAACCACAAACTTCTCCTTTTTTGTGTGGATAAAATCAAATCTTGACCACTTCATTGCTTTCAAAAGCAGCAGTAACTTGGCTCAGATCCTTCATAGCAGATTACATACTTGAAACATTTTAGAGATCTGGGAATTGAGGTGTGCTGATGAGTGAGTACGCCATACTTCTAGAAGTTGAGTGCTAACCTTGGTCCTAAGGAGTTTCATTATAGAAAGGAGGCTAACATGGCCTGTTGGTACTTTTGGGTACAGCATTTGCATGGCTTCAATGCAACAAAGAGGTGGACTGTCAAGCCTTTTTGAAATCAAGGGGAATCATTAGCCGAAGTGGTCGCCATTTTGGAGTTGGGCCTGAGTTTGTAAGGCTTAGTATGTTGGAGCGCAGCCATAGCTTTGAACTGGTGGTGCAACGCCTTGCCTCTTGTTCCAGCCCAGCTTGACAGAAGATCATACTTAATGCCATATTATTATCTTCAAAAAACCCACTAATCTTTCTGACTTGGTCAAGAGCTTCCAGCTCAAAAATCCACCCATTGCCATCCCATTGCCAGTTTTGTTTTTTGCTCCCTACTACTGACATTTTTGTTCCCAAAAAAAAAAAAACCACTTTGGGGGGAGTTTTCTGGAACAGCTTGGAAAATGTGACTAACTTTGCAAGAGGCTAATGACAGACACTATATATGTAGGAAAGGCATGATGATCATCTCTTAAGACCTTTTGAAGTAAACAATCTCTCTCTCTTTCTCTCTTGTGCTCTCGACATGATCTCCAGCTGAGTTCTGTGTTTATGTAAAACTTTAGCTGAGTTGGAACAAACCAATCTTGGTACAAAATCCATGAAACCTGGCTTGTGGACAATAACCTACTTGAATGCTCAAATTTTGTTTTGAAGGAGGTTTGCAAACCTATGTCTTTTGCTATTACTTTGATCCCATTTTTTGCAGCCGTGGGTTTCTTAATTACAATGTCAATTGCTTAATACTAGTTTTGCTTCACCATGATTCTGTATAAAACTTGCGTAATATGATAATAGGAAACCTTTAGAGAAATGTCATCCTCAGAATTACAACATAGTACCTGTGGCTTACGAACACCTCTCTGGACATCCTGAGCATATACACTTAACCCTCAACCCTAAACCTTGAGTTTACACTTAACTTGTTGGAAAGAGTTTATAATTCTGGACCCCCCCAAATTTGAACTTAAAAAGACCTTGATTTTGCACCTGCCTTCCACTTAGTAGGTTGCGGGAGACTTCAAATGGGTGATAATTTAGTGAGAATTGACTTGAATCAAATGGCAGAAAGTGGGCAAAGGTGGTGCTGGTACTTAAGCTTTCTTCTGTATGAAAACTATTAGGCTAAGCCTTGAGAATGTCAAAAAAGAGTGGCCACCACGCCCTCTGCACCATGCTGGGATCTGGATTCTGAAGATAATAATTTCTTCCAATTTTCTCCAACTGCAAATTTTCTGAAAAAACATTTTTTTAGCAAAAAAACCCTGCATGTGGTACTAGGTCATTGAGGATGGTGAAATTTTGAAAAAGAATATACAAGAAGAACATGTAGCAAAGTGAAGATGACCTGCAGTGTGTTGGTCTGGTATTGGCTTTTGAACATATGAGCCTGGTCCGAGTATTAGGTGTGTAAAGAAATTTCATACCAGCTTGGTCTTGGGTCCTTTTTCAACCTTTCATATCAGCCTGGTCTTGGGTCCTTTTGCAAACTTTCGTACCAGCCTGGTCCTTGTAGTGGGTCGAAGGCCCACTTTAGATGGGCTCCTGGGTCCAAATTCCTAGGAACGAACTTGGACTCATGATTTGAAGCAAGTTGAATACTTGAGTTGTACCATAACTTGGACCCTAGCTTGCATCTTGGTTCTCCAAATCATGAGCTCTCTCCTTTGAGCTCATTTCTTTATAGTTCTGAACCAGTTGATTTTCCCTTGAAAATCGTGCCACTTTTTGGTATTGGACCCTCATCTAAAAGCCATGGGTCCTCAGCCAATAGGATTGCTCTAATCCATTGGACCCTCATCTAATGTGGCCCTAAGAGGGTCCTTAGTGGATTAGTATTGATACAAGGCTGATATTGCCTCAAGTCATACCAGTCTGGTAGGATCCTCACTACCAGTCTTCATACCCCGCACAGGATACCAGTCTTCATACCCTGCACCAGCCCATATACGAGACCAACAGCAGAGAAGACACATGCAAGTTGTAATAGAGTTTTCAAGAGTTTCACAACCAAAAAGTCAAGTTGGCTGTGCCCAGGGACAAGAAGTTTAGTTGGCAGGAAAGCTACTGAAATATTCACAGAGAGAGATTTCCAAGTCATTTTGATAGCTTTATATGGGCAGTTTAGTTTATAACCAAGGGTTATAGTGTATGTGTACTAATATATTATTATTATTATATGAGGATTTTTGAAAGATGATTATTTTGGCTTGTGTTGAAACTTATAGAGTTATGATATCTTGAAGGATTTTGGTTTCTTTGGAGGGTTTGTTTTGAAGATTATATTTTGCATGGTGTAATTTTAATATGGTAAGTAGACAAATATATGAAAAACATTTGCAATTAAAGTTTTATAATTTTCTTTGCATTGATCAATAGTCTTTGAATATTGAAAAGATTTTGTAGCCCCTTTCTTGGTGCATCTAATATCACAAAAATCACTGAAATTGATTTTTCAATGAAATACTGAAATTTCCATAATTCTTCTTTTGCATTAAGATACTTTTTAATGTACCTGGCAAGGCCACAGTGTGACACACACATCCCTTGTTTTACTAGTCCTTTTGGCTATTTGGAAACCATATGCACATAATCAGCAACAACAACTCCAAAGGTCTCATAACTCTCTGTAATCATACCACTAGAGCAAAACACAACCTCTAAAGATCTATGTATCCAACTTGAGAGTTGTGGTGGGTACCTAAAGAAAGTACATTGAAAAAGCAGGTACAGACAGAATGTTTTGCCATACCTCTTTTCCTCTCCTGAGTCCTTCCTCAGTACTCACTTGTTCAATTCCAAAAACCAGAAATTGGAAACTTGGTTTTGGGTTGGGCTGTGTAATAAGAATGAAGTGTTTCCTAATTTGTTGGGCAACGCAGTACTTTCTTTCAGGGAGGAGGTGGTACTACTTACTTCCTTCCAGTTCTAAAGCTCAATCATTTGGTGTGTCTGACATGACAGCAAATGGTGCCTTCTTCTTCTTCTAGTTCTACTACTACCCTACTTGGCTGCAGAGTTGGATTTGTTTCTGAGAGAAATGTACCAAAACCACACACATCTTCTTAAACTTCATTTTTTTTTTGGTAGAATTGTTTTTCTGGCTGTTTTCTTCCTTTTGAGTGTGCATTTTGTTGGCCTTGTCTCTACCAAGGCAAAGGTTATTGTGTTTAGATTCATTCTAGAGTATAGTAGCTTAAGGGATTTTTATAGGCCCCTAGGTAATAATAATAGGTCTATTTTTATATGAGGATTTTTGAAAGATGATATTTTGGCTTGTGTTGTTGAAACTTGAGATTAGTTATAATAGAGTTATAATAATACCTTGAAGGATTTTGGTTTCTTTTAAGAGGATAATTTTTTGAAGATTAGGTATATTTTTGCATGGTGAAATATTTGAGTTTCCATAATTCTTCTTTTGCCTTAAGATACTTTTTTAATGTAAAATGGCAAGGCCCCAGTGTGACACACCCCTTGTTAAAGTGAAGTACACATAACTCTGAGGGCCAACTTGTACTTTCAGGCTGGCCCCTTGCTCCAAAACTCTGGCTTCATCATTTGGTAAATAACTTGGTGCCACATATGACCTTCCACTTGTAGGATAAGGACCAAGAATGGGGCTATTCTACGAATGATGAATATGGGTCCCATGCAAGGCACGAGCTCAGCACGAGACCCAGGACCCGAATTCCCAGAACAGCCATGTTCAAGTTCCTTACCCAATGTAAAGATCTTGGTAGAATTTTGTTTTTAATAAATTGAGTGTAGCAAGTTTATCTGCCTAAGCACGAAGCTTGATAGCTATAAGTAAACTAAACAAAATGCATCATGCATCTTGTGGAGAAATGGACAGCTCTTTTTCATTTGAGAGTAGAGGATGGCATCTTTTGCGATAAGGGTTGTCCTTTGTTGAGACATAAATTGTATTTTTGTGGTAATTAAGGTGCCCTCTATTTACCCTAAAAAACATTTACAGGTTCTTTATGCATGTTTCAAGTTCTTTTTCTTTTTGTTCAATTTTATGATAGAGCCAAAACTTCAAAGTGGTGATCATCATTCATAAGAAGATTGAAGCCAAATTTGGCAATAAATGAGATATGAAAGTTTTGAAAAATTTCCGAAGTAAATTAAGTCAATTTATAAAATTTTGCACTTTTTCATAGTCCTAAATGCCCAATGTCCAGGCTCTAATAACAATCCCTACAAATCAATTAAGGGGTGATCTATAATTTGATATTACTTGCTACATAAAAAGCCATCCAATTCTAAGAATTGAATCTTGTATCACCACCACTAGTTTGTTTGCATGTTTGAACTAGGAGGCTATTGTAATAAGTGAGCACTATTAAGAATCAAGTAGGAGTTGCTAATGTGTGCTCAAGAACTTGCATACACCAATGTTGGGTGGCTTTCCTTTTACTCAAAGAAAGAATCGACGAGTGAAGGTTGGATATTGCCAACTTTTGTCAATAATTTTGTGAAACCCATTGATTTTTGGCTTGTTTGCTTTTCGAAGAACTTGGAACTAGAGTGAGTAAAAGTATGGTTAGATGGTTCACTTTTGATTATTTGAGAGCCTATTTTTAACACTAGCTTATTTAACTTGTATAGTAGAATAATTCACAACTTATGCATGAATGTACACCTATGTTTCCATTCAAAAATATGGGTAATCCCAAGTTTGTATGCAATTAGACCTATACTTGGTTTAAAAATACATGTAAAAAGATGAAGTTTTGAATGAAAAATGGCTTAATGAGACTTAATAAAATAATGTTCAATTAATAAAATAAAATAAAATCTATAAAGAATGTTTCAATGATGTTACTTTTTAAAAACTTCATTTGATATTGTTCTATTTGTAAAAATAAAAAAATTGCCCCTATTATGTCAAGAAAATTTGCAAGTTAAAATATAATATTCTTAAATTAGGTTTGTAGGATAATAGGGTTGAAGAAATCATGTTCCTCAAGGTATAAGAACTCAAGGAACGCCATAAGTTTTTATGGAAATAAAAAATACTAAAGGTTTCATCTTTTTTAACAATAGCCACTACAAACATATATTATTTCACAAACCCTACAAACAATAATCAAAATTACTTTTGGTCCTTGGATGAGTACTTTTCTTAATGGGTGAAAACACAATCAAAAGTGCCAAAGTAAAAATCCTTTCCTAAGGATTGCACATGACATGTGTCATTTTTGTGTTAGTTTATAATTTTAAAATTTGTATTTCAAGTACCCCTTTTTACACTACATTTTAAATATAAATAAATTTTGACTAAAAATTGATTTTATATCTTTTATATTATGCATTCATGCCTTCTATCATATAAACATGAATAATTTTTGTTAAAGGCACATTTTCAAAATCCATATTTTTCAAGGTCAAAAACACATTTGAACTAAATGTGCTCAAATCAATTATTAAAAAAAATCATTAGTTCAAGTCTTTTCTCTCTCATAATTATCAATGTTAAAATCGTTTTCAATTTTTATAAGGAATGGTGCACATTTGGTAGAAAAAAAGGATGTTTGAAAAAAACAAGGACTATCCATTCTCAAGGTTTAAGTGCTTTTAACATGCAAAAACATTTTTTATTTGTGTCAAGTTTTGAGCATGTAAACTTGGCAATTAAAAAATATTCCAAAAAATTTATGACAACCCAAATTATTATACTTCACTTGTGATTTTTCAAACATACAAAATCATTGTTTTAAGGAATGTCCACTCACTTGGGTGGCTTCTTTGACTACGTTTTTACCCTAATGTTCAACCATAATCTAAAAATTTAGGATACACATTTTACTAAATGTTGGTGTTGGATGTTTTCCCTAGTCATATGTCATAGGGATATTTTACAACCAAAAAAATTTATATACAAGGTCATTTAAAATTCCTCCATGGTTCCTATGTTCATTCTTGGAATTTTTGATATAGGAAATGTTAGTGAACATCAAAGCATGTCCAAATTTTGATTAAAATAGACCAATAGAAAACCCATGATGTGCATAATGTAAGAGTATTAAAAAATTCGTCAATATTGTACCACACAAGCACAAATCATTCATAAAATCAAAGTGATTCAAAAAAAATGATAGTGTGACATTTTTTATGGTACCACCCAAGCATACTTTCACCCATCACTAGTATTGGTAGGCTTTTTATTGAATCAAGTTCAAGTCCAAGTTATAAGTCGAGCTTTAAGGTATCCAAATCAAAAATTTAATGTCTTGCTAAAACCACCATTGGAGCAAGACCAAACAACTAACCTTTTAAAAAATTGAACTAAAACTAAGCTATGTTAAACCTTTTTTAACAACTTGAGGTTATTTAAGTAGATTATTATAACTTTTCCACAAAAAAAATGCATGACCCTACATTTTATGTAATTATTTAGTTTTAATTATACATATGTCTTGGGCTTCACATTACTACACACTACTAGTGACAATCAAATGATCTCAATTGATGAAATAAATAAATTGACTCTATGGAAATTAACTTCCATTTAATGAAAATATTGAATGAAATTACATGTGGTTTGAATTGAATTTGAATTGGGGGTAGACCCATCTTTTGGTGGTAGCACTAAAAACATCACACCCCAAATTTCTTAGACTCATTAAAGTTTAAGACAACATAGGATTCACTTAAAGAATTTTCATTTCAAATTTTATATCAAAAGAGTATGTAGGTTGTGTAGAATCTGAAATTTTTAATTGGATTTGCATAAATTTAAGTTTTAATATTCCAAATGAATGATTAAAAGGAATTTTTAAAAAAAAAAAACACTTTAAGTTTTAGTTCAAAAACACAAAAGGATCATGTATTTTCACTTTTTCATCAAATTTCTAATAGGGCTTATAATGGTCCTTTTTTAATTTGATTAATACATAGTGGATTGAAACAATTACAAATTTTTGAGCAATTTTCGAAGGTTAAAACAAGGAGGTCTTGAAAGGTCATTGCATTCATGTCTTCAAATTTGTAATAATTTCCACTCTTTTTTCTTTAATCAACAATTGGGGCCATACTTTAATGATTATAGTTGATAAACCAAAAAGAAAAGATTTTATAATGGTGCAACTTAAGATTTAGTGATAACGGGTCAAGAATATCAAGAACACATGTTAATAACATTTTAAAAACACAAATGTTTTATGTTTATAACTTATGTAAATGTTTATAATTATTCCATATTGTGTACAAAAGTGGGAAACACAAAGCCCATGTGATGCAAATCAACAATAAAAATGACAATTTAAAAAGATTAATTTGATTTAATTTAATTGGGTCCACCTTTCTTTGGATTTTAGTGAAAGGTGGTTGCAAGGTAGGATGATTCATTTTTTGTGTCACAACGTAACTTTTTACTAAATGTGATGCATTTACATGTTATTAACATACCATAAAATCAACAATATGTCAAATTTTTGATTATGTTTAATTGTTAACTCTAATAAGAATAAATCTATATATTAAAAAATGACATATATCCACCAAATATATACTAATTAAAAATAATAATTGAAAAATATGGACTTGCATATTGTTTTTTATTTGTACTTCTTTATACATGCATTTTTTTATATTATTTTTATTTAAGGTGAAAGCACGGTAAAGTAAGCCAAAAAAATATCCTATAAAAGTAATCACAATCACATTTATGGCATAAACATGAAAAAACGTATTCAAAACTTCTTTAACTTTCATATTAAAGCAATGGTGCATTCCATTGAGTTTATGGTTAACTACACATAAAGTTTGAAGAATTTTATTATTAAAAAAAAGGATGAAAAGTATGTTCTAAACTGACTAGGTTTTCAAATTTTCAAACATACTTTTATATGAAAAATTTAATAGATTATGACTATAATATGAAAAAATTTAAACACATTGATACATATTAATGTTTCATCCATTTGAAAGTTTAAAAGATCCAATTACAAGTGTACATTCATCATACTTTCATATACTTGTTCAAAAGTGGGACATATATTTTCCTGTACTCATATTTTATTGAATGTACTTAAATGCATATTAAAACATGTAATCTTTTAATATTATTCAATGAAGTCAAAGAACTTCCTTTTATTGATCATTAAAATAAAAAATATTCATGAGCTCAATGTATTAAGGCTTAATTTATGGATATTTTCCATAAAAAAATCAAGTATCCCTCATTGGCATACTTTACCATGTTTTCACCCTTTAGAATATTTTATAGGGATTGATTATATGATATATTAAAGTATTAAAAATGTAGATGTAAAAATTTTGTTAGAAAAAAATTAAACAAAAAACAATTATGGAATTTTCAATGACTTGAAATGGGCCATATTTTCACAAGTCCATATCATAATTACTTTGTAATGGATTTGATCTTTTTTTCTTAACATGTACATTAAAATGTTGTTTATTTTTTTTTAATATATATATTTTAAGTTCATTAAACATCATGTAATTTTTTATTTAACTAATGATATCATAGTAAACTATAATATTCATTTTGACACAACTTTATGAACCTTTAGGGAATGATTTATCTGTTGAAAATAAACCACCTTAACTTGCAATCACCTTGAAGTGGTTCTTAATGGTATCATTTAAGGATGGGTTTTCCCTTAGATTCAAATTTAATTCACTAGTAGTAAAAGCCCATTTTGTGACCTATCCAAAGCAACTAAAAGTGTTGTTTGCAACTATTTTTAAACAAAAAAAACCTTGTTTCAAGACTTGAAAAGATTTGGAAATCAAATTTAAAATACAAACCTTAACATAATAGTATAAAATATATACTAAAAATTGTTTCTAAACATTTTTGTTCGAAATATTTCAAGACTATTCCAAGATGGATAATCACCAAAAGAGGGAAAGGTGATTCCTATTAGCATGGATGCACCCAAAATGATCTTTATGTTGAACGATGTGGATTAACTGAACAAACTAATACTACTATGAGTATCACATATGAGAACAAACTAATACTAATACTACTATGAGTATCACATAATGGGAGACCCAACAATTAATATATATTAAACCTCAAATGGTAACTTCCAAATAAGAAAACTAAATGAAAAATAAAGAAAAATCCTTTAATCTTAAGTATTAAAAACCCGCAAAAAAGTCCTCCAAAAGGGGCTTTTATGAGAAAATGAATAGGAAAAATATAATCACATCCAAACAAATGAGATGTGTTCAAATGTGTTGTTGTCCCCTACCTTGATTATATCCCCAACCTTTGACTAAGCAATTTTCTTTTTGTCATCATCTTTTCCATCTACATATGACCTCATCCTAAGTTATGACATTTTCATTCTAGTATCAAAATTATGTCCACAAAGAGCTACAATCTTTTATATCAAATGTAACTATAAAAAATGACCCATGTTGGTTTTGACTATTAAAAACCTTTAGAAAAAAATCCCAAGCAAAGAAGAGAACTTTTATGGGAAAATGAATAGAAAGAAATGAATTGCACATGAACAAAAGAGATACCTCCAAGTGTGTTATTGCCCCATGCCAAGTGCTTATATCCCGAAACTTTGACCAAGTGATTTTTTCTTTGTTTTTATCGTTTCTATTGGCATATATATACCCTCACCTTAGGCTACTACATTTTCCTTCTAGTATCAAAACTACTTCCAAAAATTGCTACAATCTTTTATATCAAACTTAACTAATTATTATTTAACATAAAAGAAAGTGCACATAAAACATTTTCACTAAAGTCCTTTCCAAAATCCACCAAATACATTATACTCTTGGAAGTTTCTCCAAACTACATCCTTTTATGTAATATATACACACCAAAGTTGTATTAGTATATATGAAGCAATTTAAGTACATAATATTAGTCTATATGTTGGTATTAAAAAAAATACTTGTCAACTATGAAATTAGATATATATCCATATGATATTCATACTAGGGTGGGTATTTGATTTGGGTTTTAATCTCTCATACCATACTGACCTACATATTGGGTTTTGCAATATTGTGGATGATACTAGTGTTCATGCTTCAAAGGGGCAATGGATTTAGGTATGGATTAAAGGTGAAAGATACTAATGTTAATTTTGGGGATGGTGATGGATCTAGGTCTTCAACATACTAACGGATGCTTGTGTCCCAAAATGTTTGCTTATGATTTGAAACCAAATAAATAACAAATATGACTTGTGTGCTTTTCCTTTTGATAATTTCGTGGTTGGTGTTAGTGCCTTCGTTTTCTCTCACAACTAATCTTGTCATAGGTGCAATTTTTTTCAATGGGTATAACCAATTTGGTTTTTTTGCATACAAGTTTTTTTCTATGGAGAAAAGATCTTCATTTTTCCATTTCAGATTTTGAAGATTGCATTGCAGATGAGGTAGTTGGTGTAAAATTCATTAAATTATTGGGTGAGCTGCAAGAACCTAAATAAACAACATTAGATTTGTTACAAGCTATCAAAAGTCATGACGAGGTATGAATAGTGAAAGAAGTTACAACATGGAAGGTGTACATTTTGCTTTTCTTGCAAAGATTTGACATTTTTGAATGCCACACCATTGTAATAGTGCTATGTGGGTTTTTTTTCTCTTCATGACTATTGATGTATAAGTTGTGCAAGTGATGAGGTGCATCATTTGCCACAACAACTACTTCCTCTTCTTAAAATTTCACAAAATACCTAAAGCACCACCTAGGGTGTCAAGGAAGGGGTTGGGCAATATAACCTTTGTCTTATTGCACCCATCCTTTGCATGCTTGTTTAGCACTTGCATGAAAAAACATTATCTAAACAAAAATGCAAAGGACTTTGCCAAGTTAAAAATTGAATCCAAATCTATTAAAGCTTGTGTGGAAGGAGATAGAAAAAATCTAGAAAATGCCATGTAGTGCATCCATCTACAATTATATATTTTTGTGGTCATTGAGGTAACAAGATAAATGACCCTTTTCAACTAAAGTTCATTCAAGGCTTCATCATTTACATGAAGGGTATGAAGTGCTTTCCTTTGTCAAATTGCCTTTCTTATGTCACCTATGATTTGTTAAAACCTAAATATTTGATTCACCACTTGCAAATAGCTTGTGAATGACCACATCTTGAATTGCCTTGCAAAGACCATGGAAATTTATGTTCTATTTGCCCTAGGTAGTTGTGTAATTGTTAACATTTCTTTTGATCTATGGATGTTCGGGACAAGGTTTGACACATTTTCTTTAGTTGTTAACATCATTGACAAAGGTTGGGTGTTAAAACATGTAACTATACGTCATAAATTTAACATGCAACAAATTAATAATGAAAATCGTACAAAGTTTGTTCATTCATAGGTTCGTACATTTTACACACAAATATCATGCGTTGCAAACATGTTTGACACATGGATAAATGTGTTGACAAATGAAATATGAACCTATGAATGAACAAATGTTGCACAAATTTTGCATATTCTTGTAAATATGTGTCAAATGTGTTTTCAATGCATGATATCAGTGCATGAAACATAAAAATTATGAATGAAAAAATTTAATAAGATTTTCAATACTAAATCGTGAAATGCTAAGTTTTGATGTAAGGTTGTTTGAAACATTTAGCAACTTTGGCAAAACTTTTGAAACCCCTCCTTGCTTAATTCTAATTGATAAACAAAGTTATCACATATGTCAAATATGAAGGCAATAATTTTAACACCTTAATTGTTGCACTAGTTCATTAATGGTCACCTATGCCCTCTTTTAACATGATACACCTTTTGTAGTTGGTGTTTGGCCATGTTATGTCCAAAGCATGTTAGTATGCAATAAATGATAAAATTACATGTGGGCATCAAATAAGTCTTGTTTAAAGATGCACATGGAGCTTTGTAGAAAACAATGACATAAATTAAATTTTTTAGGAAAGGGAAACATGAATGGGGCAACTCCTAAATTGAGGTGGGCCTACCCATTTCATAGGGAAGTCATTCTTTGCATGTATTTTAAGAAGCACTTGAAGTAAATAAGTATTTTGTATGGGGATTTTTTTTTTTCATCCACCCTATAATTACTTAAATTTTGTAATATGACAAATTATTTGGTAGGGTATTTTTTAAATATTTGACAACAATCATCAAATATTTGGCATTTTATATTAACATAAAAATAAAAATATTTTTTAACAAGGTGATATATATTATTAGTTATATGAAACAAATTCATTTAAAGCTTCAATTTCAAAAGCATTCAAGTTTAAATTTTTTTGAAATTTATCAAAAGTCATAATGATTAAACTAATGATGGAATCTATGTCTATTGTTATGTTATTGGTAACAACATATTTGAATTTAAAGCATCTTCTTGATTTTGGAAAATCGTTTAAAAGCACCATTATTGTTGCTGTTAGTTTATTAGATCAACTAGTTGATCTAATATACCCCATTTAGTTCCCACCTTTTTCTCATCTTTTATATTTTGCCTATCCACCATGTACCCTCATCTACACTAATAGTTATTGATGTTAGTACACCTTTTTGACCCCCCCCGCCCCTTTGTTTTATTTATTTGTAAAACTACTTTACAAAAAAAAGTCATGTTACAAGTTTTGGGCACCCTTGAAAAAAATGCACTTCCACATTTTATCCCAATCTATGAAACATGTATTGAAATTCTTTGTAACAACTAGGTATGCCTTTCAATTGTTAAAATATATTGAAAATAAATTAACATGGGTCAACCTATCTTTGCTAAAAAATGAATCATTATGCCAAAACATGACTTTCATTATTACACTCATATGACTACACAATCAAATAAAGTCCATTGTTTATACCATTTTGACATAAACAACTATTAAAATGGCATAAACAATAAGTTTGTATTTTTGTAGTCAAGGAAATCACATTTTAGCATAGTGAATTGACATTTAGTTAATTGATTAAAATCAACTTAAATGTGACATTTTCTTTAAACTTCATTGTGGCAAAAATTGGAATTTCATTATCAACCAAATCTTTTTTTTTGACCCCAAGCACATCATCTCATCAAATATTTCTCTAACTTCATCTTGAGCTACAAGTATGGGGTTTAGCTTGTCATGAAATTGTTCGCCTATTCTTCTTCTTTTTCAAGGATTTCAATTTTTTTCACCATTCAACCAAAGTTAGTTCTTACATAACTTCACCATTTCCATCGTCCCCTACAATTAGTTTTTATAATGGTTTAAAACATATCTTATTAATAAACTCTATTGACCAAGGTTCTATCCACCATTTCTTGTTGCTAACTATTTATGAAAAACCCATGTTATAACCAATGAACAATCTTTGTGATTGATGAAAGCCCTGTTTTAAAGCTTTAATGACCATCTCATCTACAATAAAAACATTGAAAAATTTAACAAGTGCTAACAAACATCAACATATGGCATGGTAGCTAATCATTTCAAATTCAAACATAGGGGGGGAAATGTAAACTTGTTTAGAGAAGCTCCAAGAAAATGATTGAATTGGGCCTTTTATAGTTTAATCACAACTTGTTGGCACACACAAATGAATGTGTGCACTTGCATTACTAAAACAAAAAATAGTTGCCAATTTTTGTTGTTGTGAAAACCAATTCTTTTTTTTTGAAAATTTAACTGACAACCTTAAACCATAATTACAACTCAAACCAAGTCCCCTTTCAAAACACTTGAACCCTAATACTTGACAACCCCCATGCTTGGAGAAATAAACATTAATTTCAACTAAAGTTTTTGGTAAATCAAAAATAATAATCTAGAACCTTTTTCAAAGGTTCCAAAAAAAGGTTTTAATAAGAGGGAATTGGTTGACCTTAAGGTTCCCTAGAAAAACAAAAAATTGCAGAACATTAGTTATAACCTTTGTGTGTGTGATAATAGTTTGTGTTTGTGATAATTTCATGCCCATCATTGTGAACCAACCATGAATTGGATAGCCTACACCCACACAAAAGAGATTTATGAAAAGATTAAAAAATTTCGAGTGATTCATTAGTTTCCTTAAAACAATCAATTTCATTAAAAATGAAATGTCCAAGTGGAATGGGTTTGAATTTTTCTTTTGGGGGAGGGGGTTTTTGAGAATTTAGGGATTATTCTCATTGATTTGGTTGACAACATTATGAAAAGTGACAAAAAATATCCTTGAGAATCAAGCATGAGGCCAAAAAAATTCACTTTGGTGCACATGTTAACAAATAAATTTGTGTACAAAAGAAACTTTTTGTTAAAACAATGTTAACAATCAATGGAAATACATTTTGATCTAGATCTTGTACATGTGACATATTCCAAGGTCTATTGATTCATGGTGGGATTCATTGGTTTGGCCATAACTTGTTAAATTATGGGGCAATCATTTGTAGGGTCTTATGTTGGAGATGTGAACATAATGCAAGTGAAGTTCCTTTATCTAGGTAAGTTATATGATTTGGTTAAAGACTATTCTTGTGAATGTCAATACAAAGCCCCATAACAATAGACTTTTAAGTTCCATCTAGTTTACTAGTAGAAGGCTTAACAAATCCAAAATCATCATTTGATTTATTTAAGGCTTAAGCTTATTTATTTATATCTTCCTTTCAATATCATGTTTAGAGACAACATGTTGAAGTTGAATGTTCATTACCTATTCTTCTTTTCGTGCACCAAAAAAATCTACCATTTCCCTTATTGCTCTAGTACTTCAAATGCCCATTTTAATTTGGATCTAGTTGGTTTTTGAAATACTTGGAATTGGCGGTTCTTTGATTCTAATTTTTTTTTCAAATACATTCAGAACTATCAATTATTCCAAAAATCAAAGATCCACCCCCACTCTAGAGTAAACCCAAATTTACACCATCATGATGCTTAAGCCTCATGAAAAATCTAATGCATAGACCATTTTATTGTTGTCATTGGAGATTGCTCTTGAAGATAAAACATGCAAGACTAAATAATGATCTCTTTTGTTTGAGTTGGTGTGATGCCCAAAGAAATTGAAAGTTGGGTCTTGAAAAAAACTATTGAACTCAAAACATCACTAGGGCCTAGTAGCATTGGAGCACATGGTAAGGTCTTCACATTATTTGAAAAGACAATTATGCTTACATGAACTAATGCATTCCTAATCTCTTCAACGCACATATGGGGCTTATTATTGCATATGTGTTAGCTTGAATAATTCCAAAGTTCCTAGGAAGTTGTTGATTACTAGCATGACCTCCAATTAATTGAATTTTGTATGCATACAACACTGATCAATTATGGGTTGTTTATCATTTTGGCGAATATGGATTGTTATCGTTGGTTTATTCTAACACCTTTGTTGTTGTTGGGTCCAAACGACATATCATGAGCCAACATGTTTAATTTGCATTTAACATTATTGTCCTTTTTGGGGTCCTTTTTCCCAAAAAAACATGTTTTCTTAAAGAGGAATTCTCAAATGAAATGTTTTGAAATGTTTTATATATTGTATTTATAGTTCCTAATATGTCATGTGTTTTTTTACAATCAAATTTGGAGAAATAAGAATTTTTGAAAGTGCACAAATTTTGTTCAGATTCTATGTTTCATCTTGAAAATTTGTCATAATTTCAAATCATACCAAAACATGTTAACATTTTCAAGTTTAATTTTTTATGTTATAAGCTATAATTTTTCTTTAAAAAACATATACATTGCATCACATTTACATGTCAAAAAGGATTCATGAATTTTTTTTTCAAACCTTAATTTTTTGATAAACGAAAAATTGAAAAAATATGAAAATTTGAGTGTTTTTTAGATGTGTTTAATAGTACCTTATTACTATAAAAAATTGAAGATGAAATAAATTGTATTATGAAAATTAAAGTGCCCTTTATGAAAATAATGTCACTAAATGAAGCTATTAAACAACCTTTATTCAAACCAAACTTTGATATTGGAATTTTGTTTGATTCATTTTAGATTTCAATATCCATATTACTCAAAAAACACAACTTTCCATGATTCACATGCCATTAAAGTGGCACCACATAAACAAATGTAACAAAAATTGCAGAAAAGTTGACCTTTTGACATTAATTTTGGCTTGTTTGGATTCATCTACACCTTGTCGTTATTTGTTGTAATACTGGAAAACCCACGTGTTAGGATGTTTGTCTCCTTGATTAAGTTTCTTCTTCATACTAATGCACACCAATATCAACTTTTGAACATACTAGTCTAGTCCTAGTAGTAAGTATTGTAAAAACTTGCCCAATTTTTTTTAACATACTTTTTTGTGGTGTCAAGTTGAGCTTATTTGTCTCTTGTTTGTTTGTGGGGCATTTTGAAAAATGGGAGTTAGCATTTGTTCCCTTTGGTGTCATGGAAAAAAAAGAAAAAAAAGTGAAGCAAGTCTCTATGCTTGATAAAACCCTTGACCCAATATTACAGTCAAACCCATTCTCAAATAGGGTGAGTCTTTATAATTTTAATAAAATCCATAGCCACAAGCTTTTACACTACACTAGAAAACACTCATACCAATTTGGTCTTGGTATTATTGAATCATTTCCAAAATTTTCATACCAATCTATCTTAATATTGGGTCTAGTACTATTTTTTGGCTAATATGAGATGAGTAAATATTTAGTATTACATGACATTACCTCAAGTCCTTACCAATGTTATGTTGGCTAATTTCGAGTTTGCAATTGGGTTGGGTTTTATCCTAATCTAAGAATTAAACTAGGTGATTACACCTAGACCTGGCCAAGACTTGCACCTAGTGGGTCTAAATAAACATGGACATAGCCATCAAATTGGACCTAGTGGGTCTACATGGACAAAACTTGTCATAGAAACAAACCTAACAAGTCTTTAAAAAAAAATTCAAGATTCAAGTCATAGGGTTAGTTAGGGGCTAAAGTCATAAGTTTAGATTTTAGATTGTAGTGTTTGGCTAGTTAAATAAGTTTAATTAGTTTTGGGGTCTCTTTAACACCTATAAATTCCATTTGATTAGCTTTGGGGTCTATTTTTGTAGGTTGTTTCTTAGAAGGGATTAATGGTGGTTTATTAGTTCCATTATTGAACACCAAAAATGGAAATGTCAATTATGCTTTTTAACAAGCCTTGTATACATGTTGCCACCTTTTGGGCAATTAATTGCCTTGAGTCCTACATACTTACCACTTTTCCAAGGAACCATTATTTTTATCTAACCAATTTTGATACAATAAACTCCCTTTATAATCACACCCTTGGTGACCACCTTTTTTGTGACATTAATGAATTGTGATTTAAATGTGTATAATCACATTCCATATAAACCTTTATAAGATTGTGATTATAGGAAAAAATAACCTTACAAAATAATTTTTTAATGTTAGATTCAAGGTGCCAATTGTTTAAATTTCTTACATGGGTTATTCTAAATTTTATTACATACATTATTAGATTTTAAGAAAGTTGTGATTTTTGCCTATTTTAATGTGATGATTTACATTGAGTATGAATTCCTTAACTATTAATTTCTATATATTGTCAACTAGATTTTCTTAATTAACTTGGCAAGTTTGCATTTTTTTGCTTGTTTGCATTAGAAAGTTGTTGTTTTTTCTTTTTTTTTTTCAACTAGATTCATTGTTGTTAATTTGCGCAACTTAAACATAAAACAACACTAACCAAAAGGAACTAGAATTTACAAAATCCTAACATTTGTTTTGGATTTTCCCCATTATAGTCACATTTACAAAGAAAGCTTTACAAATATTTTGTTCTATTAATGAATGTGATAATGACTCTAAAGAATGGTGTTTCTAACTAATACAAATGGTTACCAAAAAGTGTTTGACACAAACAAGAATGTGACTAAAATGGGTGTGATTGTAAAGGGGGTTTATTACATTAGAATTAGCCTAGTTGCTCTTTAAATGCAAGCTTCAATGGTTTTTTTAAAAATCTAAAACTTAGAACTAACCTTGAACCCAAAATTGATGGGTCTTATAAAGCTTAAAACAATTGACCCATGAATTTACAATTAAAAAATTGAACCTGACTCCAAAATTGAAAGATTTTTTTCTTAAAAAATATTTTGTAAATCCAAAATCTACGACTTTTCCATTTAAAAAAAAAATAGAGATGTAAACTTTATTATTCTTCTCAAAATCAAGAACTAGCCAACATTGGTCCTTATTAAACAAGTACATTGATACAAGGCTAGTATTGCATTAGGTCATTTTAGTCCAATACATGATTTATTTTTTCCAAATTCCTCAAGTATGTGCAAGGATCCCTAACATTAATTAGCATCGAATGGTGACTACCCTATGAGGTTGTAGCATTTTTACAAAATGGTGTTAGAAGTGGTGACATGGGAAGTGCCTAGGCCTAGATGTGCTAATTCAAAAAAAAATTCCCAAAATGGCAAAAAAAATCCTTTTAAATCTTTTCTTTTTTCATTTTGGTTAAAAAAACCTTGGCATGTTGCAAAATTTCAACACAAAAAAAACACTAGGACTATAGTAGGAGCCTTGATCACAATGTTCATACCTAATGGAGGTTTATATACAAGACCATTCACCAACTCTATAGTGTCCTTCAATACAATGACATGCAGAAAAATTGGACATGGCCAAAACAACTTGTCTAGATTGATGGGATAGTTTTTTTGACACATGTTCAAATGGGATCCTTTTTTACTAGATTCTTTAGTCAAAATAACTTGTTTTTGTAGTATTGTCCTATTTGTGATGTTGTTGGTGGTCCAAGTTCTACTATGGAGTAGAAGGATCAATTGAAGTCTATATTTGGCCCTAAGTCATTGGGCAATCTTAATTTGAAATTTACTTTTAGTCATGTGTTTAGTAACTTGCAAATCTACCAAATATAATCAATTACATGGTTGATTCAAGCAAATGTGTTTATTCTTTTGCAAATTGCAAATCTACTAATGGTTCTGTTTTGGCTACTGGTTCTATTAGTGATTCTACTTCTGTTGGTGTTTCAACATTGCAAGATATTGAGAATTTAGTTTGAATAATGTGCTTCTATTGACATTCATGTCAACTTGTAGATCATTTTTTTTCATGCTTGTTATGGGATTTAACTTCTAAAGTTGCTTCAACTCCAAAGGTGACAATAGTTGTGGATTTGGTGGAGATAGTTGGTTGTTACGTTGTAGAGATGTTAGTTCTTTCCAAAAGGATTTTTGCATTTTTTTGGTTGTGGACTTTAAGGCTTTGATGGACTTGGTACTTTCTTTGATGGACTTGAAATTTAGTTTTAGTTTTGATGGACATGATTTACAATTCAAACTTTGGAATTCACAAATTGAGTTGCCATGATTTTTTTTCTTGTGTTAATTTTTCACTATCATCAAATTTTGAAATTTTTTGGATAAATGAATTCTCATTGTTATTTCTTGAGTTTTGATTGTTTTTTGTTTTGTACTGAGTTGTTTTTGTCTTGTCATATTTTATTTTTGAATTTAGTATGCAAACCTTTAAAGAAAAATATGAAAAACAGGACCTTACAAATTTGGTAAGGTATCATTCACCAGTATCGTTCACCATTGACTTTTGTAAGGTTCTATGAGAAATTATGCTTCAAAACCAACCAAAATAAACAAAGAAAAAATCTCTCCAATACTTTAAGCCTCATGAAAAATTCTGAATTTTGTCATATTATTTGCTGTTTTTGGAACCCCACAGTTGAGGGCCAGTACACTTAAGGTTTTCAAAACTTGCAGATGGAGGAACCTTGGGAACCTCACATGATGGAGCCAATGGACTCAGAGACTGAAGTACCTTTCTGTGGAGCAGCCTTTTTTTTAAACTGGTGATATATTGCCGCAAAGTGAAATTTAAATGTTTAAGAAAAGTCATTTTGGAGATTTCCAGTCGCGCAAAAAGTGAGGAAAAACAATTAAAAATCACCAGATTCATATATGTGGTTTTCATTGTGCAGCCAAACATATGCAAGCATGATTAAAGATTTGTGCTCTATTTCTGGTTTATAGCCAGATTTGGCTAAATCTTCCTAGTGATGATTGTCACTTTTCCTACATCTCGCAATGAATGATCACTACTTTAGCTTCAAACAGAAATTCCCCCAAAAAAACACTAGTGTGGAGGACTCCAAAATGCAATTAGTTATACTTTAAGATTATGCTCTTAATACACTTTAGTTCTACTAAATTTAATGTCTTATGTAGAGATACCAATGTTGTGCAGTTAATAGAAATGGGCACCTTATAATCAAAGGTCCTTTTTGAAATATGTAAACATGGTTCTCAAAAATTTAAGAACTGCTTAAATTAACCTTCTATAAAATTGCTGGTTATTTCATGAAAATTATCAGTCCTTTGAGGGGCTTGGAAATACCAAAATTGGAGGTTCTTTTGATTCTAACTGTCTTCAAAAGTCTGGAATTGGAGGTTGCTACTCTGGGATTTTGTATATTTCATGTTTTGAACCAGCATGCTGCATCCAGGATAATCAGCTTCCAGTTTTTAAAAAAATCTCACCCGGTTTTGGACCAAACTCGGGGTTCTGATGTTGTGTTTTGCTGACTTCATGGAATACTCTACTGCGTGTGTCTTTTTTGTAATGGGGTTATCTTGAGACTAAGTTGAGAGGTCAATCATCCCAATAGCATTTGTTTTTGCTTGTAGGGTGTTTTAAATGCATGGTTCACATGGCATTGGGAAGTTCTATGTCCTCACTATCTAGGCACCACTAGGCTAGCACATTCATTCTTGTAGAACAAAACAAAAGGTGTTGGCACCAGTTGCATGAACTTGGCCCATGAACTTCAGGTTGGTTTACAATTTTGTGCCTGGGTGTTGGACCAAGCATGGAGCTGTGGAAGAAAAGAAATCAGAATTGAGGGGTTTAAGGTTTAGGGTTAGTGTAGATAGAGTATTGGGTTATACTTCAGTGCTGCTATGGAATAGCAGTGTTGGCCGGTTACCTGCTTGGGTGGGTAAGAATCACCAGTTCTCACTCCCCATTAAGTAGAACTAGTGAACTAGAACCGTTTCTGGTTTCCAGAACTGGAATCAGAATTCAATTTTTTTTTAATAAAAGAACATGACCCATAAATGGCTTCTATTCATGTGTCAAACTAGGACTAGAACCAAGATACATGTTTTTGAAATAAACAAGTGACTAGAACTGGGGCTTAGTTTGGAATTAACCAGAAGTTAATTGTTAGTTCAGGTTCAAGTTAGTAAGAACCAGACCAAAACCCCAGACCAAAACCAGGTCTGATTTTCAGAATCAGAACCTGAATTTGAAATTATTTGGAAGAACTGGACCTAGAACTGGATGCCCAATACCATTTGTAGCTGGACCCAAAACCAAGACAGTTCTAATTTTTAGTTTTTAGATGTGAAACTAGAGAGGTTCTTTATAAAAGTAAAGACCCGCCCAACACTTGTATGTAAGCCCACACATGATGTCAACACGGGCATCAAAGACCCTAGTTTAAGTTCAATTTTGAGAACAAGCTGTGCAAGATGAGGCAATATCACCTGTGTAATTATATTAGTCTTGTAGCAACATGAAGTAATATCAAATACATACCCTAAAATACTAAACATGTTCACGATATAAAACAGAAATACAAAACATTACATTAAAAATCCCTATAACTGATTAAATAATTGGTAGGATAACTAGTGGTTATCAACCAATTATTTGATAACCTATCTTTACGTATAATCAATGGGTATTACTCAAAAAATATTCATAACCTAACCAGCACCCAAATGTTTATTAAAAAAAACACCTACCCACAGAATTTTTGAAAAAAAAATCAATAGCCAGTCAACAGTAGAGTACATTCCTGCCTCATGAAAACCAAAAATCAGTCTCCTACCCCATTCCAAGACAAAGCTGGTATTTTCAAGACAGTGTTGTGCGGGGTATTCTCAATTTTATCTCATACAGTTTGTCCAAAGTTCTCACCTTCTCACCAAAATACAGACTCTGCATCCTTACTTGAAAACTTATATTAAATGGGAAGTTTCCAAATGTTCGATTTTTATTTTTATTTTCTTGTGATGAGCCAATCAAATTGGCTAATTGTCAAAACAAAATGAAACAAAAAAAAACAAAGAACTTGGGAGGCACCCCATTTTATTAATAAAACTAACTAAATTTAGGGCTTAATGCATATTTACCCTAATTCTTACATATATTCAAGATTATGAATCAAATGTAATTTCTCAAATCTACATACCCTTTTGTTATGCATTGCATTAGGATACGTTGATTATTTTAAATAAAATAAAATAACCAATATACCCTATCTGTACTCAATGGATATATCTTAGTAAAAGATACATTGCACAACACTGGTTCAAAAGTCGACAGACCAACATTGCTACATTTCATACTTCAAACCAAAGTATGAAACCGACACATGTGACATTACCACCAAGTAATCAACATTTTGAACCATTAAGTTTCAAACCCAGACAAAACCTCTAGTTTCCATATGGAACTTGAATGGAGTAAGGCAATGGAGCGTGGTTTTATGCAACTTGATCTGAGAGATTTTGCTGAAAAGGGTTCGCTAGAGAAGCTCCTTTGGTGATGATCAATTAATTTCTCACTAATCTTTTTTTCACAATGTCATGATAATACTTACCTTACTATTTATTCAGGATCGTTTTCATTGTAAAATGTTCATGTCTCTTTAATATGCTCATTAAGAAATTTCATTCATCGTTGTTCCCACATGTTGTGACAATTCTTCCTTGGATTACATTCAGATTTACAAATTGCTATTATGGAAGTTAATATTTCGAATGTACCATGTATCATCTTCATCATCATGGTTATGGTAGATCTTTTGCACAAAGATTTTTGATATCTTGGCATGTATCTTGATACATACCACAAGTGATAATAAAAAGTTGCGAAACAATGGTTTCAAATCTGCTAATGAATTTTTTTTGGTTTTATTCACAAATTGCTCATAAAATTAGCATCGCATCGATATCATTGCTGTAAACTCCTTCAAGCACAAGGTCACAGGAGCAGGGCTTTTAATGAAGAAAATCAAAATTTGACATGATTTGAACACACTTTAAAACTACATATGTTATGACATAAGTTTTCTGAGTAGAAGTTGTCAAACACAAGTGCAGAGTGTGCCACAAGTTACAACCCCCCAAGCAATGATATTATGTTCTTTCAACCAGGTTTGGGCAGTTCTCTCTTTTTCAAACCTGGAATCGACATGTGCGGAATTCTCAGAAATTAACTGAACTGATTCTGGCTATTGAGCAACAGTTTTCAAAAATCATGGAACCAGGGTTCTGAAAAATCAAATAACTAGATTAAAAAACCTACCCTAAATTGCCTATTCTATGTCGGTATTTTCATTAAACCATCAGTTCTTAAAATTTTCAGTCACCCAGGAAGCATACGTTATTAATACAAAATCATAGAACCACACAAAATTGTTTTCAAACTTGTGCAAAGGACTATTGCTTTACCCAAAAAAAAAAAAACCCTTCCATAGGCTTCCACCATATTGAGATCATTGTAATTCATAACAATGCATGAATAAATTTGCAAAGATTGGAACCTGAGAACAGTTTGAAAGCAATGATTTTTTATATAGAACATTGTGATGTAGTTCAGGTGGAGATCATCCATTAAAAAAAAAATTAAGCCAAATTTTACACTGTTGGCTGCCTACTTGAACATGATATTAAAATCTGGCAATCTTTCAGGTTTTTTTTGGGTGAAATATGGCAATATGAAAATCAGGCAATTTTTCAGCCTTTTTAATAAAAAAATTTACTGGTGAAATTTCTCCAAAAAGAGAAATTTAAAATAAAAAATCTGAAAAAAGAAGTGATTTTTGAGGTTTTCAGTCACCAGAAGTGAGAAAAAAAAAATGTTAAATTGCCAGATTTACATATTTGATTTTCATTGTGTAGCCAGAAATATGAAAGGATGACTAAAGATTAATACTTTATTTCTGATTTATAGCCAGATTTGGCTAAATCTTCCTAAGGATGACTGTCATTTTGTCTAAGTCTTCTTTCTATGGATTATTGCCACTTTGACTACAAACAAAAATTCCTAAAAAAAATCACTGATGCACTCTATACTAGTGAAGTGTTTGTCTGCACAGCTGGGTATCAAAATTGCCACTATATTCCCACAACATTGTGGGCTAAATTTTCTAGGCATGATGGTTTAGAGCCAGTGCTGGATTCCATTTGGTAGTTGAAGTAAGATAGAGACTGGAAGTAGGACACAAAGTAGGCAACATTGAAATCACATCAGGGTAACATGGACATACAATAAAACAAGTTAATGTAGTGCATGGGTTATATCTGAGTGTGTTGAGAAACTGATTTCTCTGGATTATAGATTTTTCAAATTTATCTCAAAGATTTAAAAATATGGCATGTGTGATCCAGCGTCGTTTTTTGTGGTGAATTTTCACCACTTGGCAACAAAACAAAAGGGCTGATGGATCTAACAAAGGGAATTTTGGGAATTTTTTAAAAAAATTCACCATATCTTGAAGAAAAAAAGAAGCTAAAAGTCATCAAATTTAGACAATGTGTTATTGGAGGTTGTCAAAACTAGGCAGGATTTTTAAAAAGATCTACTAGTCCACAGGACAGTCACTATTTATTGCTAATTAATGCTAAGGATCCTAGCCAACACACCTATTTGAAAAATTTGAAAAAAAAACGTGGTGTGATCTTAATTTCCACCTAAAAGCCTAGAAATTGTTAAGTTAAGAAATTATGAAAAAGACTAGGAATCAAAAGATTAGGATTTTATTATTATGATTATTTTTTAATGGTCACGCTTCCATGCAAATTAATTGGCACCTTTAAAACTTTTTAATGACCCAAAGAACAAAACAATTGAAATTGGTTTTGTTTTAACTATCAGTAGTGTCTAGCATGTGCCATTGGCCCAAGTGTTCAAACAAGTTACTCAACTAAATTATGGATTTGAATTTTGAATTTTTATTGAATTTCCAATGAAAAAAAGGACTAAAAATTCAATAGGTTTAAAAGTTAGAATTCAATCATCTTCATAAAAGTCTAAACTCATTAAGCATTTTTCAACAATTATCAAAGTGTGCCCAGTACAACAAAAAGATGTTTTTATACACCAAATGATTTCACTGGATTTTGAGTGAATTCACTAGTTGCAATGAAGAGGACTAGTGAAAAAACAATGTATTCAGTGGTTTAGTGAATGGGGACTACTAAACTGCACCCACATTTTGTAATAATGTTGTCCCTAATTTCACCTTTCACAACAAGATATGGGGGGAACACCTTCTCATGTTCTTCATATGTTTGGGAAAAGAAATTGTGTTCAAATATTATATACAATTATTCAAGGATTACACTATTGGCAACTTGGCCCAAGTATATCAAACTTCCTATAAGGTCATTCATCTCAATACTATTGTGGTTGAAATGGGTTTAATTTCAAAGTTATTTGTGAAAAAATCATATAATAGTTTTAAAAATTCACTATAAATTGAATAACTGTTACTCCATTTGTCTAAAAATTAGGAAACTACAAACATGCACATTGCCTTGTTGAGGGCTTTCTAGCTGACTGAAAGGGTTCCAATCTGATCACAAGTTCACACAAACTAACACTTCTATAAAGATAATTTCCCTTATAAATATATTAAGGAAAAAAAAAAGATTTCTAGTTCGTTTGATGGACGTTATCCATGATCTAAGTAGCACTGGAAAATTGGAAAAAGCAGCAGAGCTACCTACCTCTTCATCACCACAAATTCCGCATGTACAAAGTACCCATCAAGGCAGAATGTGCACAACATTCCAAAATAGAGCTCGGCGTGACACCTATTCCTGACAGAATCATGCTACTAAAATCAATAGAATATTGAGCGGACTAACTAGTGAAATTATGAACCTGGGAATTAAGCTTCAGGCCTACATTGTTATAATATCACACTCACCGGTTCTATACAACTTATAGTTGTTGCAGGCCAAGTGATTTGAATGAATTCACTGGTGGTTTTAGTAAATAGGGATTAGTTGAAAAATAATGAATTCAATGATCTGGTCTAGTGAACGGGGACTACTGAACTGCACCACATTTTGTCTGGGCCATCAGTAGAGTACACAAATAGAAACAATGTGGTCCAAGAAGAAGTGGTCCAAGAAGAAGAAGGAAAAAAAAAACTGAAATTAATATTTCAAACTGGAATTGTCATCCTAGTCATTCGTGCTTTAAATCCGTTTAAAGCCAAAGTATAAAGTTAACAGATTAATTCCACACCTTAACTCCTGCATTGCAATTGAAGGGGCTGGCAATTGTTCTGGAATCTGGATCTGGAAAATAGACTACCGATCGCCGGAACTGCCATCTTCAAATTAGAAGGTGAAGAGATCTCCATGATTAAGCTGCAAGTTTTCGTGTGCATGGACGGCCGGCAGCATGGCAGCAGCAGCACGAGTACAACAACACCCACCCTGCAGATCGATCCATGACACCACCGTCCAACTACTATGTAGTAGCCTATAATAATATAGTAGCTTCCTGTCGAAAGAAAAAACTTCATATAAGCCACAATTCTATCATGAGTGCAGCTAAGTGAGCACTAGTAATAAGAGATCAGAACAAAAGTTGAAGAAGGAAAGTGATCATAAAAGATCATTCATGCACACAGATACCCTAGTAGTGCTCTACCGAAGAGATTTGTTCTGGAAACTTAGACTACGACACGAAATTTCGCTCCTGTTATAATACATGTACACAATATAACTAACCCAGTCACCACCCATGCACGAGTTGCACACAACTTGGTTTTTTTTGTTTCTATTTCATCGAATTTGGTTTGCTGAGAATATATATGTATATATATACACACACAGCACCTCATGAAGTTCACAATATAATTATTATATATTATATGATCAGCTCATGACGCGAGCTATCTAATACGTGCTGCATGTATGCATGCAGGGCGCGGGCGAGCGTCCAATAACTAATGCATGGATTAACGAGGTGCTTAATGATTATTCGTTTCCGAGATCTTCTGAATTGAGCTGCTCTGGTAAAATTCGGAAAGTTGGTGGAGTTTTGACCTTATTTTTAAATCTTTTTTTGTTGAAGTTTTTTCGAACCGCGACTAATCGTTTTTCTCTGGAGCCGCATGGTTTAAGCTCCAATTAGTAGCTCATGAGCCTCGTGCTTATAGCTCACTAATCTCGATTCATGGCTACCATATGATCAACACTAATTGCAAGCAGCTTCTTGTGTAATTGTTTCAAGCAGTCAAATCTATAATTATTTATTTGGATAGGTAGGGGGTGGATTTTTTAAATAAAATAAATTCTCGAGGTTTGGTTCGCCTAGTCTATGTATGCATCGGAAATTTATTAGTAAATTTTGTAAAGAATTTTCTTATGTAGTCAGGAATGATTCATTTTGACGTTGCTCCTCATGCGGGTATCTAGCAAGCAGCTTGCTTTTCGTTGGCGTCGTGGACTGAGGGTAGGATTATTAAGCGGGATCACACAAAAGATCAAGCAGCTGGGACCCTGTACATGAATTGAGGTAGGTGCGACCACCTCATGCGTAAGGCGTGATGATTGATCTTAACGTTTACAAATCGAAGGCGTGACGAGTGCCGCTTGTACGATATTTAAGACTGACTAGTACTCTTGTTCAAGTAAATATAAAAAGAATACGGACATTCAAAGCAAATATTGTGAGCGAATATTGTGAGTTCATCGATTGCTTTCCGTAGTAAAAAGACATGTGACACACATCAATGTCATCCAGCTAATCAAGCCAAGTATATATTGTGTGCTCTCTCGAGCTAACTAGATCATCAAAAACAATTCCGTATAAATTCAACCGCAAATATATCATGCACCTGATCAATTGTCTTTGTGGTCCACTTAATTAATCATTAGCCTGAGATTGAACTAATTTGAGATTAACTTTGTATTATGGAAGGTGTGCCATTTGTGCCCCATGTAACGTGAGGGTTTTCAATGATTTGCACAACATTCCAGTTGCATGTGGATTTTGCACAATGGGCATACATATTGTGGGTTTTGAAGAATGGGTTAGATCAGGTAGACTCATGACTCACACCTATCCGTTGTGCCTTGTTATAAGGTCACTAAAAAGAGGCAGAAAAGGCCACGTGAAAAGGCCATTCGAGATCAATAATCATCATGCACACACAATACCACATGGAGCTGATGGTCACCATGGGTGCTAAATTTTTAGATCTTAACTGTTTGTTCAAACTTGAATTCTTGGCCACTTGATGATTCACTCCTTAAATCAAGTAAGTTACAACTGCCAATTTCATTATGGATCAGTTCTTATAGGTGCTATACGTATCTCCAGGGTAGACAAGTTTTCAGAACTGCAGCTTTTGAAGATGCTGTTAACAACAACTGCTTAATTTGGTGTTTCTAACTTATGGCACCTCTTCAAAGATTTCAACTTTTTTTTTGGGTTCTTTGGACTATGCCAACAACTAAAAATTGGTATTGCGAAGACCAAAATTTGGACTCCAAGAGTTTTTTAAATCCATTTCAGAGTATGTGCATATATATATATATATATATATATATATATATACATATATATAAACATAATTAAACTCGCTTTACAATGTTGATACTTGAAACCAATTTTTTTTTAAAACAATAGTCCAAATGGAAATTATTGAAACTTGGGTTCCTTAGAAGCTCAAACGGTTTGTCATTTTAGTCCCCACCCACTGTGCCCAAAAAGCTCGACTTTTGAACAACATTGCATGTAAATGTACAGCTGACTCTCTAACTGTGCAGGCCTTAAATGTAAAATGTAGGACTTTTGTAACTGGAGGGATGGATTCCAGTGCAGACTACACAGTACAAGTCTACCAAAAGTAGTCTTCTTAAACAGCAATACCATTACCATACCACATATCACTGTGGAGATTTTGAACGGTGCTTAAAGCTCCTCTGTTTTGCTGTGGACTTTCACGTAATTGCAACAGACGCTACCAACAGGAAGAGGTGTATAGATAGGAGAGCTCTAGACTCCTGCAGTCTGCAAAGTTCTCTAAAAACATAATTTGTTCACTTGCGCAAAAGAAACAAATTTGCAAAAATCCCAAAGAACAATTTGGCATAGAATTGTATAAACCTTGTTGAATCCGATTTAGTCTAAGTGAAAAACTTTGCAAGGAAGTACATTTAAACCTTAATTCTGCATTCATTGTCTAGTTCAAAATGTTGGTTCATTGGTGCCTGTTCAGGGGGGTTAGAAGAGGAGGAGAGAACCCAATGACCACCAGAGTGAAGTTTGAACCAGTGTTGGGACTGGTCTTTACTTTTATGAAGAACCTTCAGTTCCTATTCTGAAATAGAAATTAGAACTATCTGGGTTTCACACATATAAATGGAACTGAGAATCTAGTTTGAAGTCTAGTTCTTCAAACAAATCAATGACTGGTTCCCAGTGTGAAAATCAGACCCAGGTTTGGTCCAGTCTTTGTTACAACCTGGATCAGATCCATAGTTAATTGTAAGTTAACCTCCAATTAAAACCTGGGTGCTAATCACTTTTTCTTTTTCAAAATTTTTTATTCCCGTTCCCATTGCATTTTCACACCTAAATAGAATCATGGGTTTGATTCTGGATCCAGTTCTTTAAGAAAACAAGGTGTGCAGCACACTGTGGCCTTGCCATTTACATTATTAAAAAGTATCTTTAAGGCAAAAGAAGAATTACCGAAACTCAAATATTTCATCATGCAAAAAACATAATCTTCAAAAAATCCTCTAAAAGAAAACAAAATCCTTCAAGATATTACAACTCTATAACTAATCTCAAGTTTCGACACAAGCCAAAATATCAGCTTTCAAAAATCCTCATATAAAAATAGACCTATTACCTAGGTGCCAAAATCCATCAAACTACTATACTCTATAATGATTCTACACACAATATATCCTTGCCTTGGTAGGCAAGTCCAATAAATTCAGGTTTTGGTTCCTCTTCCAATTCCAAAAAATCAGAACCAGATTTGTTCTTACTAAACACAACAAGCAAGTCTTACTCTCCAAAGTCAGTACCTGCCTAACATTGGTTTGAACCACTAGCCACCAACCCACCATGTAGGGCGGATGGATGGATGGTAGAGTGGATGGATCCTTTGTAGGCAGGAAACACCTTTCCATTGGGTTCAAGTTCCCTAGCGAACCATAGTGGTAACTAAATTTGTGTTTTTACCAATGTTGGGTTTTTTTTTTATAAATGAGAACTGCTGGTTCCAGTTCTTTTCAACACTTGAGAGAATTGACTTAACTTTTTTTTAATTTTTCTTAAGATTTATGAGAATTGATGAAGGTATAATTTTTTTTTAAACTTTAGATCGAACCAATTCTTGAAACAAGGTGATTTTCACAAATGTGATAAGAATGGGTTTTCATATCCAGTTTTCAAAATTAGAAACTCAAATTTATGGGGAAGATTTGGGGTGTTTGATGTAAGAGGGTTTAGTGCTCACTGATGGGTGAATTAAAACAGATTAGGATTTCAAGCTTAAAATTTTGAATTGAATTGCATCTTTACCTTTGAAATATAATTTTCTTTTGTAAACCCCTAGTTGACGCACCTATTAGGTCTTAAATCACTCAAAACAGACTAAGATATGGGACTAGAACCAGAGAGAAGTCTAGAGGTTTTTTTTTTTAAAATTCAAAGTGAACTATCACTCATACTCTTCCTCTGTTTTCTGCGTCGCTTTTTTATTTCTAATGCTCAAAGAACATTTCTAACCTTACAATTTGCACATCCAATGATAAAAATTGCTCAGTTTGGTTAAAGAATGAAAAAAATATTTAAAAATGTTTGACGATAAATATATGCTCACTGAATTTTGTCCTACTGCCTTGAGAACCAGATTCTAATTCTCTCCTAGAATCAACCCAATTCTCAAAAAAAATTAAAAACAGAGTAACTGGTTCTCAATAACTTGATTAGCATTTCAAGAGAACCATCAATCCGGCTGGAGTGAATTAGCACCCACCAATGCACCAGTTGCGGATGAGCCCGTTGAGGCCGTTTTCTGGATGGATCAAAACCCCCTCCCCCTTGCCCTATTTTTTTTTTTTTTTTTCCACCCCTTCTCTACCCCAAAATTTTCCCCCGTCCTACCTACCACCTACCTCCCCCCGTCCTACCTACCACCTA
>Ga0116227_10001727_pt1 | contig 49336 bp, 16 predicted proteins | sample S1TSphgellanicum_FD_89693 | JGI IMG/M metagenome (GOLD analysis project Ga0116227, IMG submission 89693) | Host-associated microbial communities from peat moss isolated from Minnesota, USA - S1T2_Fb - Sphagnum magellanicum MG | ecosystem: Host-associated > Plants > Peat moss > Unclassified...
AAAGGTGGATAAAAAAAAAAAAAAACAAAAAAAAAAAAAGGTAAAAAGTTCCAACAAAAAAAAAAAAAAAAAAAAACTAGAAAGCGGAGCAAAGGTTAAGTTTGAAATCAAGAATTTGACAACACTGATCAGAACCCTACTCATAACAATCACCTGGACCAATCAATACATCTGGCCAATCAAGAGCAGGTGTTAGACTATGCTGAGCTTTTTGGGAACCTTAAACATACTATTGAGCAAAAATGGTGAGCCACATCCATTTTACGGAGCTTGTGGGCCATGGTGCTTTTCATTTGTTTATAGTAAGACACCCCTGAGTGAAAGAGGCAAGAGCCACATCACAAACAAACACAAATAATGAAGAACAGTGGCAGAAGGACACACCATCTAATGGAGTCACCCATTGTGATGCCAAAGATGCCCATATATTTAGGGGTTTGGAGCAATGGGATAAGTTGGGTTCAAAGGTCCCAACACAATGTGTGGTGTATGATTGATGATTTCCAACAGAGAGTCCATTGTTTGACCTTTCATTTTTGTTCTACCAATTCCTCTCTCAAGTCTGACCTTGGCTAAAGGATCACCAAGTTTTACCATTTTGACTGGTGTGGTATTTCATTCTATTGTATTTATTCATTAGCAAATTAAGTAGGTCGGGTGTTCTTAGGAAGGGCTATTAAAAATAGTGGCAGCCAATTTTAGGAATTTTCATGCAACAAATGAGAAGTTGCGTCATGGAGTTGAACCCCCACCGCCCCCCCTCCCCCCCATTTTTATTGCAAGTGGGTGGGAAATAGTGGGGTCTTTTTTTCCAAGTTGAGTTTGTTGTGTAGAGTGGACCGTCCAGTGATCACTTTCCACTTGGACAGTGGACAGTCGACTTTCCATGCAAGTTTTTGGGAAGGGGGGGGTTCAAAGCAACGTGTTCCCAAGGAACTCCTGACATGTTCCCCAAAGAGTTGCTAATAGCATGTCACTTTTATCCCATATGTTTTGGCAAATGTTGTCCTCCTTTCACCTATATATCTGGGCCAAAGGGAAAGAACTCTATACTTCTAAATAGAGCCTTCTGGTTTGGGGAGCCTCCATAGTTTCAATTCTTTCTTTAGTGATGGGCCAATAAATTTGGCTCTTTGCAACAAAAAAAAATTGAACTTGAGAGGCACCTCATCTAATTTAATACGAGGGTGAATAGGTAGAGTGAAATTAAATACGTCCAACAATTACATAGGGTGCCTCCCAAGTTCAAATTTTGATTGGCTCATCACAAAAATTACTGAAACTTAAAACACTCCCCAAAATAAAAGTTTACATTCTCAAGATAGAAACATCGTGACATTACTTTGGCACAACTATATGGGTGAAAAGAGGACAATTTTGGGCAAAGGACATGGGATAAAAGTGTGGTGCTATTCGGAAAATCTTGTACAAGACCTTAGAACATAAAAAAGAAACCCAATAAGTCCAACACACTCTCCCCCTCCCCGCAGCCCCACCTCACCTCCAAAAGCAAAAGAACTAGGCCTCCTGGGTGCATGCTACATCACTCCTTTGGCTCCACAGAATTTCTATTCCTCCAGTTGTTTGTCACCATTTTCAACTTAGGCTAATAGCAGGGACATTCAATTGGGGCTGGGATTAGAGCATGTCCAGTGGTGCTCAGTATGTGACCCTGTAAAAATATTTCTCACATTTAACATTTAGTTATTAACTTTTTTTTCCAACCCCACCCATAAAACTAAAACTGGGACTCCAAATTGGTTTTGAGACAATTCTCTAGCCAATCAAAAACAGGGATCAGTCACTAAATATGACTTGAGTATGTGTAACAGACTCTTCCAATGCTCTCCAGGACCCTGGACTATATTCATTTTTTCAAGGTCACAACAGTCTACCAGAGTATCTGCAGGATGATATGACTGCTGCACCTCATCCAAGATTTCCAGTACAGGGTCACATACAGAGCACAGGTGTAGATGCTCTTAAGGTGTGATAGCTTTGAACCAACTTGGTGCAGGTGTAAATGTCATATGTACCCCATTGGGTGGGGGTTTGGGATTAACCTCAGTTTTCAAAGATGGTCATCAATTTTGTGTACATCACAAAATTGGAACAAAATAAACTACTAACTACCATTACAAAAATGGAGTCCATCCAAAGTTGTGTCTCCATTACAGATATCCAGGGCAACTCTATTACATAATGAGTTGCCTTGGATGCAATCTAATGGAGTTAATGTAATAGAGTTGCCCTGCATATATGAATATGGAGTGGCTCCCATCTCAACCTCACAACTGTGTAACTTTGGCTTCAATCCAATATATAAGATGCATATATTCAACAGCCAAGATTCATTTTAGTGTGGCAGGTGCTGTTGACAATTTATAACTGGAGTAGTGGAGACGATTAAAAAATGAGGTTGCCAACTGGGTTGAGAGAATCAGTCCTTGCCAAAGAGTACGTCCTCCTAAAACACTGGGGGCTTGAAATTTGAACCGAGATAGTTCCCCTTATTTTTAATAATAGTAGTCTTGACCCTTCTTTAAGCATCTAGCCTCAGCTATCCAAATAAAACAAAATAAAATCAACAGGTAACAGCTGAGTAGTGCATGAATGATGGTATACCTACACTACAGCTTCTTTCTATTTCAATAACTAGACAAAGGATATATATACTTTAATCTTGGCATTAATCCCAATTCTCCAGTTGCCAACGTTTTGAAGAGAGTTGCTCATTGATGTGTGCTGTACTGGGAGCTAGCTACTTGTCCATGATGAGGGAAAAAATCGGTAAAATACATATATACCCAGGTACAGTTGTAAAAGCAGGCTACTGCACTGAACCCAAGTAGCTAGTTAGCTAGTTTGCTAGCAACCTGGGGTTGGATGGAACTGGATGGGTCCCAGAAATGGGTTAGAAAGAAAGTCCCAGCTCTACCCTTTGTAATAATATGTCTGCACTGTAGACAAGCATGAGACATGATTAAATCAGTTACCCAACATTCATATTTTGAGAAGAAACCCAACAAGTGGATGGGTAGACAAGCATGAGAGGGTACTGGAAAAAGTAGTAAAATTCCGTGTAATCATGGTGCAGTGTTTTTCCTGTCTGGGGAATCTCTAGACTGAAGAAGTTTTTAAAAGCCCTAGTACCTTGACAGCCCAGCGAGGTGCACGTGGAGAGGAAGAGACAGTGGCCGGTGTTTACACTGTTTACAGCAGAAGAAGAAGAAGAAGAAGTAGCAGTGGTACACGGTGACGGTGGTGGTGGGTCCAGAGTGAACCAACCAGCACCCACTAGCTAGTGCACCATCCACTGGATGTCCATTAGGACTCAGTTGTGGATGAACCTCAACTACAGTTAATATCTGATTTCACCTTGATAACCCATTCTGTAAAGAAGTAGGTCCTATATATAGGTAGATAGGTAGTAAAATAGGTGACTAGACTAGGAATGTAGAATATGGTTCATATTTAGATAAGGGCTGTTCTTACTACCTACCTACTAACAACTCCCTTCTTGTGGGTTGTTTATAGGTAGGTGGTATAGAAAAAGCAACTAAAGCTCAGCTAACTACCATGGTTAGCCAGGGGACTGGAACCTAACAGAAAACTGTTTCCTAACCACTAGTTACCATCCATCCATCCAACCCTCAGGGTGCACTGGTGGATGCTGCTTCACTCGGGCCGGTGTGGTGAAGGTCCAAGGCAGAGGACTACTCTCAGGGAGGAACTGTGACTACTACTACTACTACTAAATGCAGCATGTCCCTCATTTTGTTTTTTCATTAAAGGATTTTGCATGCACGCCATAGTACATGTGGAGCTTGTGGAGCGTTTATGCTGGGTCAGAATGATGACCACAAAAAGACTACTACTACTAGTTAAGTCTTTTTCCTATAAAGTAGTAGTTGGTGTTCCCCAGGCTTTGCTGGCACCTGTTAGATTCGACTGGTTTGCTTGACCGAGTCCAGTCTGTCCTTTTCCCCCTTACTGCATTAGTAGTGAATTGCCACCACCCCTACCCCTCACCCCCACCTTTCTTCACCCACTCAAAGGTCACTCAGTGTAACTGCATGCGGCCCTAGTTAGGCTTAGGCAATCACTCTAGGGAGGGGGAGGTGGGGGAAGGAGAAGATTGATGCCTAAGCATGACTGAACGGTTTCGTCACTCTGAGTTTTATGCCTAGGATTGCAGAGATGCTTCGTATGGGAAGTAACTTTTTCTGATGCTTTCAATTTTAAGAGAGGTTTTCTAAGTTGTTCTTTACTATATTTGCTTGGATTTGTAAGGTTAGCTGCGGATCCTATTTCCTACACAAAGTTTGGTGCCAAGGATTACTAGTTCACACCAGTAGCAACTGTTTCTGACCCAAAAAGAAAAGAAAGAAAAGAAAAGAAGGGAATGGTAAAGCAGTCTATGGTGCTGCAAAACATAATGAGGTACAATTGTTAAAAAAAGAATTAATGTGAGTTTTTAAAAATAGCACACATGGGACAACACTCAGTTAGCAAACTAGAGGCCAGCAGGTTAGATCCATAAAATATTAGCCCAAGTATTCACTACAAGACAAGATGCATAACAAATATCTTAGAGACCACAGATGTGAAAAATACTCTTGATGAGCCTTTGAGTTTGATGTGACTAATTGAGCAACAACTTCCATGAAACCTAGTAAATGTCAACTATGCCTCCAAGGCATGAAAGGCCATTTTTTTGGGTTAATTACATGTAAATTTATGTAGCCAAAGTGATTATAATAATCCATAGAAAGATTTAGCCAAACTTGGCTATAAACAAGATTTGAAAGTAAAAAAATTTAAGCATCCTTCTATAGTTTTGGTTACTTACTTGAATCACTTATAGAAATCTCGAATTCTTTTCTTAAATTCTTTTCTAATTCTGGCGATTGAAAAATTGCAAAAAAAATTCATTTTCAAAACTTTAAATTTAAATTTCTCCTTTTCGAAAAGTATTGCCTTAAAGTAAAAGGCCATTTTAAGGTGTTTGTATCACATTGGCAAACAACATGAACATTTTAACTGGAAAATATCTCTTGTAAAAGCAAGGATGCTTAACAATGGAGGTGGAGCACCCTTTGTCCACTAAATCTGAGTCCATAATCACCACACATACATGATTTATCCAGAACTATCAATTCTTCCTTTGCCTTGATCAAAATCTCAAAGAGCAATTGTTTTGCAATTTTGGAGGGTAGTAAATATTGATGTTTGTTATTGTAGGATGTCTACTTCCAAGTGTGACACCTGCTCTAGGTCCAAGCAGCATTTAAGACCATCAATTTGGCTTACAATTTTAGTTACTTGTTCTAGGTGGAACCATTATTTCCACAACTCTGAATCCACCTCCAACCTCATATCTCATATAAAGACGACTATTCCAGAGCGTCGAGGGGATTACGGGCACTTTTGTTCTATGGTGTAGGCAGATTCCATCCGGCTTTGGAGACTCTAGTATTGCATCAGACTACAACTGGTGTACTGCATGATTTCACCCCTAATAATAATAATCCCAACATGCACTCACCTTTAAGTTTTTTAATTTTGTTTTTTGGTACTCCTTTATTCCTGGAGTGATCAAGAAATAGGAACTCCAAGTTTACATTCAATTATGAGGGGGAACTTTTCAATAAAGTTGTTCAAGGGGTCTAGCTTCAATGCTATAGCTTAGGGTGCTTAAAAATTCATGCACCTACCGTTTATGCAGGGAATAACTTTTTGGGCACCCCATGAGGCTATACAATACTCAATGTAGTCCTCACTCAATACAGTCCAGCGGGACGAGTTCAAAAAGCTCAAAACAGTCACACAGGACAGGTTTTCTAGATTCTCTTCTGAGGTTATTATTATTATTACTATTTTTATTATTTTTACCCCATGGGACTAGTTGGAAAATTGGGTGGCCACAAAATCGGATGGGTAGGTAATTCCAAACGTGGCAAGTGAAAAAATTAGAGGCCACATTAGGATCCATACTTTCACCATGGTAATTTTTCTACTTAGGCTCAAATGTGGGGAAAAAATAAATAAAAATATGGAAAGTAGTCTAACTTCCCATATATTCCCAAAGGATTACTTGTGTACTTGTGGGCAAGTAATTAGATATGGTCATTACCTCCAGTAATGTAGTTGTGGAAGAAAAAGTTTGAGAATTGGGTGGGAAAATTGTAACTGACATTGTCTATCAGGGCATTGAAAGCTGACCAAGGTGTGAACTTGGAACATTGGTACCTTGGTTTTCTTGAGTGAGGCCTCTTAGATGCTATAATTAACCCAGGAAATGTTTTATTTGGACTGGGAGACCCTGATTTAGTCTAAATTTTCATATACTACTAATGTTTAGAATCAAGGTCCAATAAGCTTAAGTTTGCTGTTTTCACCAAATACATTCAAATTCATGTTAGATTCGGAAAATGTTGAGCACATAATTACATGTTTAAGGCTGATAAATTTGTTCACAATTTCAAAGAGTTCACCCCTCCGCAGTGCCCCCAAGATCAGTTAATTTGTAACTGATCCATGTGTACATGAAACCTCATGATTCCAAAAGTTGAGTGAATGTGAGTTTCACATTGGTGTGAGGGTTGTGAAGGGTGTACTTTTCTGCCTAAGGAATCAGCACAGATTGTACTATACGTCAGTAGAGATAGTACTTTGCTTGAGCAAATACAAAACATTGCCCACAAGTTTGGAAAAAAGTAGAGTAGGATTCCATTTATATAGCCCACAACTCAACTCAAACTGCTGCACAAGATAAATATGTTTCATGATATAATTTACAAAGTCTTCACTCCTCATTACTCACGAAGTATCATCAAAGTTGTTGCATTTGTGAATACATGGGGACGTAGTAGCAGAGCAATGTGCAGCTCTGTCAAAGTTCCAAATCCATGAAGTATGTGAATTTAATGAATCACCCATTGCCAGGTGCTGCTGATCATGAAATCAAATTCTAGACACACCAAAAGGAACAGGTCTGCAAGCACAAGTATAACACAAGCTGCAGAGAGATTGAGCTTCAATGGAAGTATGTGAAAAGTGTTCCACAACACCAAGTTTTATATTTATATTACAGAGCAACAACCTCAATTAGACCAAAATCTTATTTCAGATTTATACATCGGCGATGGTCACCACCCAGTGCCCCTGTTGAAGTACTACTACTACTTCAACTGCATCCAGCAGGTCGACCACATCATCATGGTAGCTAAAAAATCTAGAGGCCTGTCGTGGGGTCGTGGGATTTTATTCTTGCAAGCATACATATTGTATAAGTGCAGCTTGGTGCAGCAAGATCATCGGCTAAAATCCTAAAATTCAATCTTAAAAATGTAATTTCCAAGTACCATCTTCTTCTTCTTCTTCCTGATGCCAACAACCATCCGATTCCAGCAGCAGCAGCAATCCCTAAAAGCTTGAACCGCATGCATACTCGTCCTTGCGAACGAGCCGGTGCAGTAGCAGCAAGCTACAGGACATGAGTTAACACTATTGCTGCAGTCCCTGCTGCAGGAGAGCAGCAATTGTAGATCTCTATGATATGCATATGCAGTTCTAGTCCAAGTAGAGTACTGGAGTCTTCGAATCATCTAGGATCATAAATCAATTTCTGACATGACTAGTGGAAAACTGCAGAAAGAAGCCTTGAAGGTTCTAGGGATGGATTTGAACTTTCAGATCATGGGGTACTGTTTTGAAGTCTAGTAAGATCATTTCTCTATCTAGAACGAACGAGCCCGGCGGTCATAGTATTGAACTGTATGTAGTGTGGTGGGGCGGCGGGGGTGGTACAGTACCTCTTCTACAGACAATTTTTATATGTACAAAATTCCAGATTCTTACTAGACTAGGCCCAGTCCCACCACGGCATAGCAGCTTTATCATCCATTTGCGACAAAAAGTAGTTGCAAGACTGATCGTCTTGGTAGCAGCTGTTGCTGCTGCCATCAGCTTCCAGTTTGATGGCAACGCGCTGGAACACTTGCGCCGGGGAAGAGATTCGGCCACCAACTCCTGCAGCACTGCAACATAGATCATCGGCAACAACGTGTAGTAGGCTGGGATCGCCTCCGAAACTCTCTGAAATGAATTGTGAGCAGTTGGTCAATCCCTGTTGCAGCTGCTGCTGCTGCTGCTCTTCTTCTTCGTCGTCTTCCTTTTCTGGTGTCACAGTTGCTTGATTGCAGAGTGACAATCTGTAATTATCAATGGCACGCGGACTGTCCGTGTCTAGTATTTCGCTTGAATTATTGCTGCCTGAACTGGTCGTAGACTGCTCTTTCGACTCTTTGGATTTAGAAGAAGAAATTATGTCGACAGTGATCGGAGTCGAAGAAGGTTGCTGCTGCTGCTTCCATTGAGCTGCTGCTGGTTCACTAGTAGTTTGCTGCGTGACGAGTTCAGATGTCATCTCAGCCTTCACGGATACTGAATCTGCTGCTGCACGCGGCCCCCGTGGTGATAATCTAGACTGATTCGTATCAACATGAGCATCCACACACCCGCGATACTCCGCCTGCGTCTTTCCTGACAACTCTTGAATCTGTTTGAAATGTACCCAATGAAGCCAGCGTAAGCCTTTGAAAGATGATGCAGACGGAGATGATGATGATCAATCATTGTACTGCAAATGGACACGCCGCGGGCTCCCTGCCGCAAGGAGACTTGCGTGACACAGAAACCTAACTAGTACCGACAGATTTCAGCAGGTGTAATACAATGTGATCATAGACAAGGAAGGAAGGAAGGAAGGAAGGAAGGAAGTTGAGCTGTATTCACCTCTGTTTTCAGCTTTTCTTTCTCCAGGACGATGGTCTCATATTCGGCCTTCATTCTGTTGTAATCCAAAGACAACACCTCGTAATCCCGCTCCAGTTGTTTGGTTTTCCAGCGTGCCCTTCGGTTTTGGAACCAAACTGCGACTTGACGAGGCTGCAGACCTAATTCCTTGGCCAGCTGCATTTTCCTCTCCGGCTCCAACTTGTTCTCCAGCTCGAAATTCCTCTCCAGCGACCTCACTTGGTCAAATGTAAGCCTTCTCTTCTTCTCCACGCTGGGAGAGCAGTCATCGACGCCGTCATCATCCACCCCCGCCTCTTCCCCCCCGAGTGACCCGTCAACAAAGGAAGGATAGAAAGGGCGCTTCTGACCACAACCGACCACTGCGTCCTCCAGACCACCGCCTGAAAGAGGAACTGCACCAAACAAGTAAATAAACAAACAAGCAAGCAAGGCCGCTGCAAACGGTCAGAAAATGGACATAAATTTCAGCAATGCTCCAGACTCCTGCAACTATGGTGACTCCAAATCATCCTAGTTCCTCACAACTGAGATCTTGCCCAAGACTGCAGGTCAATCAGCGATCAACCAACTATCCAGGAAATCAACACTCAAGCCTAGCGTACATTGTAGCTTAGTCCTTGCACCGTCCTAATCAGACTAATTGTTTCCGATCTAACCCGGGCGCCCGTGGCTCGTGCTCACCTTGAAGACCCATGGAATTGCAGGACGCCAACATCGCTACCAACGAGTCTGGGGTGCTTTCGGTCTGCATGAGGCTCATCACATTCTGCGCGCCGAATCCCCTCATTGTAGTTGCCATCTGAACCGACGAACAAGCTGCTACAACACGAGTTGTGCAACCATACGCGCGGTTCTTAGCAGATCAAAGAAGATCACACTTCTTTAAAACCGAAGAAGCCTTCTCTACACGGCTCACCAGTAGATCAGTACTAGCCTCTAAGGAATACACACAGGGGGGGTCTTGTCTACTAGCTGCTAGTACTATTCCTACAAGAAACACTTGGTGCTCACTCAAGAGGAGGGAGCATTCTCAAACACTCATATACCTTCACTTCCAGAGAAACAAACAGACTTGAGTCTCTCACTCTAGTACTAGTTCAATAACAATGCACCAAACGCACGCGTCAAGGTTCTCTCTCTGAGACTAGTGATCTTCCAACCTCTCAAAGACAAAACTTCTGACTAGACCGGCGAAGAAGAAACCTTTAATCTTGCCACACAAAACGAGTGTACTACATACTACTCTACTAGATCGGACCTTCGAATGTTAGATGACTCAGGCAGCAGCAACTTTGCTGCACACATATGAGGAGAGATGCAAAAGACGACTAGATGGCCAACGGTAGTATGCCCACACAACTCTCCCTCTCTCTCTCTCTCACACACTGTCTGTCTGTCTGGCTGCGCTAAAGGGCTGTAATGGCTGGTTGCAAAGTCAGTGCAAGCAGCTGAAAGGAAAGGGGCCCCAGTGTGCTGGCCAGACAGGACTGCTGCCCAGGCTATATAACAGAGCTGTGCAGTAGATTCCAAAGCCAGCCTGTAGTGTTATGACAGCCAGGAATATGCCCAGTTCATAACCTACCTGTGCTAATTTTCTTTTCTTTTGCACTACTTTTACTATCTCTATGTATGTGTGTGTGTGTCTCTCTCTCTCTTTTGTGTAAGGCTTGTGCCCACGTTTACTGCCTCCCTCACACCTACTTACTTCCCCTCTGATGATCACAGACACAGAGAGAGAGGGAGAGAGAGAGAGAGAGAGAGAGCCTTTTCTCTTGGTGGCATTGAATTTTGCAAAACAGGATCAATCAGATTAATTATTTCTACAGTTGTGGTTGTGTCTGTGTTGTCTGCTTATGGAGAGAAAATGATTCTTTTCGTGCTTGCTCGCTTTTGTTCTTTTCTTTTCTTTCTTACTTTTTTTTCCTTAAAAGAAAATCTCTACAACACTTCCACTTACTTATTCAGCTGAGGTCGAGTAGGGGAATGTTTTTTTTTCTTCTTCTTTTTCTTTTTGTTTTTTCAAGCCACCATTCAGCATCATGAATCCAGTAACTTTTGGATTACTGAATCTAGTAAAGCCTTTGGACAATACTAATAAATTGTGATCATCACTTAGTTGTGTGAACCAGCACTCTAATTGGCACCAGAGTGAAAAACCCAAAATCCATTTAGTTTGTTTCTAAATATTATAAACATCCCATGCTTTTGGGGTCTCCAAGTTGAAATCTAACATTTTTTGGACTTAATATAGTGGCCTCACTCAAAAAAGAACGAGCACCCAAGTTGGTGGGTACCTTCGCCTCTTTTAGTACCAATTTGAGTACCTTTTTTGTGACCATATTAAGCCCAAAAAATGTTAGATTTCAACTCAGAAATCCTGATTTAGTCTAAGGATGGGATATTTGTAATATTTAGAAATAATTTAAATGGATTTTGGGGTTTCTACCATGGTTACTAACCAAGGTGGGTGCTGGTTAACCCAAGGTTGATCTGATCTGATCTAGCTAGCTAGGTTATATATCTAGGCTAGTAATTATAACAACGGGAGATGATAGGTCACGGAAAGAGTCCAGTAAGAACGTCGACAGAAACGACAAATGGTAGGTAAAGAGATTCGTATTCTACGCGCTCGTGAGACGACATTCTCATTAAATCTGGTGCACGCGATAGACGATTATTTACATTACCCAGCAGCCTGATGTTCATGGCTGCTGCTGTCTGTCCCTTCCTCTCTCTCTCTCTCACTCACAGTGTTTTTTGTTGGGTCAATTTTGTGATATAGCCAAAGTGGCGATGATGATCCCCAAGAAGATTTGGCCAGATCTGGCTACAAGCTAAATATGAAAAGTAACATTTTTAAAACATCCTTCTATATTTTTGGTTAACATAATTATGTGGCAAAGATGTGGCAAGCTTTCTTTGTTTTTCTGGAATTATGGCTATTTTGAAAATAACAAAAAGCAATTGAGTTTAGCACTTTAAAAATAGGGGTGTTTGGCTACATATAGCAGCCAAAAAGCAAAGGCTGTAAATTCCCTGTGTTTTTACTGCATAGTTATTAGTAGTGTAAAAGGGCACCGTCATCGGTGCATACTGGTGCAGTGTAAGTGCGACGCTAGTGCAGCAACAGACGACTGGGCCATACCTAGCTAGCTAGCTAGCTTGCTTGCTTGCTTGCTTGCTTGTTTGCATATAATAGGAGCAGCTGGAATGCAGCCAAGAAACTGTCGACGGCTCACATGTCTCCACATCGTCACAAACCCTGTCTCAGCTTGTAGCCTGTAGCAGCATGGAAGTTTTTGGAAAGTTCGTTTCTTTTTCTGGTTGCAGCTTATACATGTATGGGACCCAGCAGCAGCAGCAGCAGGAGGAGGGCAAATTTCTTTCTGTACTGTTTGTTGTCGTCCTCCTATGCGGGCAATCCTGCCTTTGAAGGAAAGGCTCTGAAAACCGATATATAATATATCTCTCTCCAATCTTTTTGCTTCTTCATCTCTTCTACAACGGTTCATTCGTTCCAAAGGTGCCCTCGATCAGGGCCCGCAGCTGCACTACTGTACATGCTAGAAAAGCCATACATTGTTCTGCACAATCATAGTCTCACGCCCAACTTATTGCAAATGATCAAAGGACTGTTGTTGTTGTTGTTGTTGTAAGTTATAGCTCTAGCTGCCTCCTCCTGTTGCTGCTGCTGCTGCTAGCTTACAGGTCTTGAATCTTTCTCTAGGACTGCTGCATTTCCCAAACCTTCTTCTTGATGATGATGATGATGATGATGATTATGAACAACCCAATGTAGGACAGCTCGAGGTTGCTGCTGCTCTTGGTGTAGCCTCCTACCACTCATGATTATCATCTAGTGCCCAACACTTGTTTTCCAAGTGATCATCAACAGTACACAAGACTTCAGATGATTTCCTTTTCAGGATTAATCACTGTTGTCTTCTTGTTAAATTTCGTTTTACTCACTTATACTCATGATTAGACAATGGTGCCCTAGAAAACTTCCTTTTTTTTCTCCAAACCATGATAAAGAGGAGCACATAACACCTCAGATTATTGCCTTTTGATTTCTGTTTTTTTTCTTGTTTTCGTGTGCTTTCCCTCTATGTATATCTCTACATCATGGGTGGATTCAATAGAACAGAATATGATTAATCTTATAGTTATAGAGGCCTTACCTCATAACAGATGTTTGAGGCAAACTTTGTGATTTCAGTCCTAGCAACGTCAAAATACATAGTGTTTATTGTGGCAAATAGTACATTAATATTGTAATATAATATTAAACTGTGTCACATGTGACATATTACACTAATATCAAACTTATTTCAAGCTGTAATATTAATATAATATGTGCCACAATGAAAATCACATATTTATTGTGAAGAATGAAACCACAAAGTTTATCTCACACATGTATCATGAAGCATGAGGTACTTATGTAGTAAAGACAATATTTTATTGTAGTGATTTGATTAATGAAGCCTGCTCTGTAACTGACGTTACTAATTTGTCCACCTGCTGGTAGTTATGCCCTAAAGCTTCTTATTAACTTGCCCCAGGCCAACACTAGTCCCTCTCCACCCATCTTCAGTGAACCAACACACATGCTCAGACTAGCCTATGGTAAAGTCCAGTAAAAGATTTTGGTTGCTTCCAAACATTACAATATACTCCTAATAAGACTCAAACAAAAACATTATAAATATCCTCTTCAAAAAGTTCTAAATCAGAGTCCTGAGTCCAAATTTGACATTTCTTGGTTAAATGTAGCCACTAATAAGAGGCCTTACTTGAAGAAGGTGAGGCAACCACAACTGCATGTGCTGGTTCACCCTGACCCACTAATCCAAAATCCTGGGTGCTCAGCTAAAGTCCTCTTGCAGTCTTGATGCCAATTTGGACAGAGGAAGGTGAAAATTGAGGAGTGGGAATTTGTAGCTATGGCTCTATAGGCACATTGGGGGACAATGCTTAAACATAGGAAGTGGGAACAAATTTTCCATCTCCCTATGCAAAATTTTCACCTCAAGTTTTCATTTGAACCTTATCTTCATTCCTTGTGCTCCTCACGTGCCTTGGGTGAACCACCACCTACACATTGTAAAACACCCAAAGATTTTTGGGTTGTTTCTAAACATCATAAAATATACTGTCCTTAGACCAGAGGAGCGCCTCCAAGTCCAAATTTAAGATTTTGGGGGTTAAAAGTAGGTTCAAGACTATGCTCTAAGAGGCCTCACTCAAGAAGGTGAAGGTACTAGTGTAGGTCCTGGTTCACATAGTCATGCTCTCCCTCCCGCCAACTTCGCTACAATCATCCCTTCGATCTTAAATGATTTGGGACAATTTGTTGGCCTTGTCTACCAAGGCAAGGATATTGTGTTTAGATTCATTGTAGAGTATAGTAGCATAAGGGATTTTGGCCCCTAGGTAGTAGGTCTATTTTTATATGATGATTTTTGAAAGAAGATATTTTGGCTTGTGTTGAAACTTCAGATTAGTTATAGAGTTATGATATCTTAAAGGATTTGATTTCTTTCAGAGGATTTTTTTTTGAAGATTATATTTTTGCATGGTGAAATATTTGACTTTTCATAATTCTTCTTTGCATTAAGATACTTTTTACTGTAAATGGCAAGGCCACAGTGTGATGCACCCCTTGTTACTTTGCATTTCAAGCTGCTGGAATGTGGCTGGTACTGATTGACCCCAAAATTGCACTGCAGTTTGCCTTAGCAGACATGTGCCTCACAAAGGACTAACATAACCTGATTCCACCAAGACTAAATAAATATCCCACTTGGCCTGAAGCTCTGTAAAGCTATTTCAGTATTCTAGGCTCTGTGTATGAGAGGTCCTGCATAGCAGGTGTCAAAAAGGGTCAGGGGATAAATCCCCCTCCAATCGCCCCTCTCTGGACAGAGGAGAAAAACGAGAATATAGACAAAACCCAAATTCTGGCCTGTCTTAAATTACCAATATCTGGGCCAAACTCTGGCGCAGGGGGAACATCAAATGCAAATGCAGAGTTGCCAGGATGCCAGCGTCCACACACATGTCACAAACAGGCTTTTAAACAAATAAAGCAGCAGATATGAGATGGGAAATGGTAGTCCTTAATGCACTGATATAACCCATTGCCCATGTCCCCAAGATCCTCACCTGGCTGCCCTTTGCAGCCCGGGGCACCTCATAGCCAAGAACATCCATGAATGCAGAGAGGAATGGATGCATGCATGGAAAGGATGTTAATTGCATCCTATGGAATTGTAAGTAACAATGGATATGATTCCTGGGGAAATTTGGATCATGTGTAAAATCCATTCTCAATATGCAGTTGTGCACCCTGAGTGTAGTGACCAGGCAGGAGAATTAATTCGGCTCAGTTACACTGCCACGGACTGTCAATGCATTTGACCATTTCCATGTAACACTACTATAACCGAATATGGTTTTACTTTTAAGGTGTGTCTCGGCTCATGATGGCCACAGTGAACCTGCACCATCCACTGGATGCCCAGTATTACTCAGTTCTGGTTGAACCTCACCTGAGTTAAGATTTGGTTTCGCCTTGGTAACCAATTCTGTTGGAAAATGGGTCTCATATATAGGTAGATAGGTAGGAAAATAGGTAATTAGTAAGTAAGTAGATGGTTTATACATAGGTAAAGGCTTTTTTCCTACCTAGCTACTAACAACCTGCTTGTGGGTTGTTAGTAGGTAGGTAGGAAAAAAAAAACCAACTGAGGTAACCACCATGGTTAGCTAGGGAACTGGAACCCAACAGAAAACCGTTTCCTGGATCACTTACCATTCATCCTTGTGGTGCACTGGTGGGCGCTGGTTCACTTTGTCTGGGCCATCTGATACCTACTTCCGATTTTCAAGTGGCTGGCTCATGAGGTATTTGTGAGGTAAACTTTGTAGATTTATCTGTTACAATGCAAAATATGGGATGTTTGTTGTGGCACATATGACACTAATTTCAAACTATAATTCAATGTGGCAATCAAGATTTGTGCATATGAAATATTTCAATTGAGGCTTTATTGTCATTAAAAGGATGTTATTCCTTTTAACTCATGGCAATAAATAAATCCATGCAAAATGCAATGCACAATACTTCAATCAATCTTTCAATCTGGAGGGCACTTAAAAGAACATGATCCTTCAAAAAACAATTAAACCCGAGTGTATCGACCTTGCCTTGCTCCACTTAATCCCAGACCCATTAGGTCTCAAGCCTAAATTGTAGTTTCTGACAAGCAAGATGATAAACTTGGAACCCTAATTTGATGTACTTGGTTAGCACACCTACTTATCCACTATTCAATGCCTATGGACTAGGTAACCTGTGAAAAGCAGGGCTCCCTCTTCTTCTTCTTTTCAAATTTGTGGTTTTCTAAAGTTTGGCCAAAAAAATCAAAAATTCTGAATTTTTTTTCAAATTTACACCCAAAAAAAATGCTGATGAGAACACACTGGTTAATGGTTCTTAGAGATTTTAGTTTTAATCTCATAGATTTCCAAATTGCAGCACTCAAATCCTTCAGTTTAACAGACAGGATTGAAAGTAGCATGCCTTCACCTACACAAACCTTGCGGGAAACAATGTCTTCAATTTAGAAGGCATATGCCTGTGTGCACCAAACATTAAGAAGAAGCTGAGCAGGAACACCAAAGGGTGGGTGTGAATATGTGATACCCTCATAAACATCCTAACCTTAGAGCCAACAATACTACAGCACTCATGCAACTATTCAAGTATTTCAGTACATCTAGCTTTTTGTCAACAGAAGTAGCTTGTGGTGGAGGGAGTTGTTGTTGTTGCTTCTCAATATGAATAATAATAACAGTATGGGAGTTCTCAAGTTTCATAGGAAAGCAAGCTCTTTTAGGACATGAAAAAGAGACAGTACTTTCCACACACACACACACACACACCCCCTCCCTTCTTTCTCCCCGCTAAAAGAACAACAACCGCATAATGGACAATGCACTAGGACCCACTATCTAGCTTAAAGATGACATCACTGCAAAGCAATTCTTTTTCCCCCCAATAGAGCAAGATAAAGGAAGAGACCACACAAGCCAAAAAGTGAGGAAATTTATAAACAGAACCCAACATGCAGGGGTCACTGCACCGACATTAGACCTACAGGTGGCGGCGGAACTGACCAGTTTGAACTGGTCTTCTGGGGCGGAAGAACATAACTGAGATTAGAGCTTGAGGGATCTTGCTATATTTTTCATCACCTTGAAATTAGGCTGTGAACCAATTACTCCCTAATTTCCTCCATCACAACAATGCTTGCAAATCTGATCTTGGGATTTATAATATATGTGTACTCATACCATAGTAGGGTAGGCAGGTTCAACATCTCAATGCAGAATATATAATATATCTTCTCCAAAGATTCTGGTATATACAGTAAACTATAATTAATTAATGTTTATTGTTTTACTTGTTAATTACACTTGAATAACTTTTCAAAAGTTCAGAATTTTTTTCCATATAATTATTTAGTGTTGAACTTGCCTGCCTGCCTGCCTACTTCCATACACATTCGGTGTTAAATAGGCCTGTGTGTATTGTAGAAAAAAAATGTTGTGATCAATGAAATTGTTGGATTTGGTGGTCTGAATTTGTGTTTCTTAATTATCTTGAGTGAAGTACCAGTCAAATATGTAATATGGTCTCGTTGGTAGCTTTGTGGGAATCTTAGAGAACCAATAGAAATGCTAGCTAGAGAGAGATCATTATTTTCAATGTTCCACGGAATCAGTTTGTGTGTAGGCTGGAAAATGTTTTTCTTAGGCAAATGGCAATTTGGTGGTCTGAATTTGTTTTCTTAGTTATCTTGAGTGGCCTACCAGTTCAATAGGTAGAGTGTTCTTAGGAAGGGTTATTCATGTACTAGCTATTTCTAGCACATTACATGTGCACTTTGATTCGCCTTGAAATTAGGAGGGTGCACAGCCTTGAGTGAACCAGGCACTCAGGTCGGTACGTTTACCTTTTTGAGTGAGTCCTCTTAGTGGTCATATTAAGCCCAAAAAATGTTATACCTGTTTGAACTCAGAGACCCTGATTTAATTTAAGCATACCATATTTATAATATTTAGAAATATTTTCAATGGAATTTGAGATTTATACCATGGTACCAACGTGGATGCTGGTTCACTCAAGACCCAGCACCCATACAGGTACCATGGTAAAAAGTCCTGAATTTTGTCTAGTTGCTTGTAACCATGGTAAGCATCTGGTTTTAACACTAATATAGTCACTAAAAGGCCTCACTCAAGAAGGGGAAAGTAGCAGTGCGGGTGCTGGTTCACCCTGGCCCCGGTCTAACGAACTTCTTCCTCCTGTCACCAATGCTTGCAGGTTTCACTGTTACACACTGCACCCTTCACATGTTGACTATCTGAATTTTTGTGAGATAACATAAGGCTGTGCATGTGTGGTCGATCAGATGGGGTTATTAGGGATGACCTCTCCCTCTTGTCTTTTAGCTTCAGATAAACTGGTGATCTTTTAGCTTCAGATAAACTGGTGATTGTGTTTTGTTGAACAGCTTCTGCTGCTGTTCCCACTCCTCCCCGCCTACCATTTGAATTTGCCTTCTCTTTTCCTTTGAATGGGAGCAGAGCCAACTGTCACAAACACATGCACAATTGGCAATGATATATACCTGTGTATAACCCAATTCTCTGTAATTAGATGGTAATGTACTACAATTAGGTTGACAAAACTTTGACAACTTACAGGATTTGACTAGAGTTCTCAGGGTTTAGATATGTACTCTACTCAGACATATATACAGTCTGTATCCTGTACACCTGGGCGTACCTGCAGAGAAGTAGATACCTGAATATAATACAAACATAATACAAACCAGAATACATAAATTTTACATTGCAGGAGATGCATGTAAAGGGTGGTATGCAGAAGTACTGCCTGGTATCTGTACTAAAAGTATAATACTGTATCTGCTCAACGACATGACCATGAAATCACACCCAGCTATATTTTGTCAGCATTGGTTTCAGCACCTGAATTAATTCAGCCATAAGCTAACAAAGTGCATAAGTAGTATGCAAGAAGCCTCCTGCCTGTCTGTAGATAGTAACTGTTAGTTCACTCAAGAGAACAAAGAAAAGAAAATTCAGACCACCAAATTCAACAATCCCATTGGTCTGAAAAATAAATCTTCAACCCAAGACATAACCCTATTCTGCTTAACATTGAAAATAATGGCATTAGCCAATCAACTAGAATTTCAGGGAGATTGCTCTTCTTTGTGCTTTTGTCATAGATTGTTTTCTTCTTGCTGTTGCTTGGTGAAGTAACTAAGCCTCCCCTCGGAATGCCTCCTGCTGGTGGGATTATCATGATTGATGAGAACAACACAGTTTGGTATTGCCGGGCTTCAACCATCCAGACAATTAATTACACCCCTCGCCAGCCTCTTCTTTCCATTAAATCCTTTGTTACTTACTAGAGCTGGGGATTGTTGTCAGGAAATAAGCTGTATGGTTCATAAATGTGCCACGCAATTTGTTTCCTGCAGCAACATTTGTCATGGAGGGGACTCAGATCACCTGTCCAAATGCTTAAATTAGTACCCAATTGTTGGACAACTTTCACCGTCACGACTGGACTCAACTGGGAGTGTGAGCAACTGGTGTCATTGTATATATTCTCAAGACTTCGACTCGAATGTGAGCAACTGGCGTGATTGTATTCGACAACTGAGGATCTTTGGTCAAAACAAAGTTAGACTTTTAATTAAGAAGATAAACCCCAAGTGCCTTTCCCCTGACTGACATGAGACTCTTTGTTTTTCTGCTGAGGTGGGGGAACAAAACACGCCGACAAAGAGGGTTTTGTCAGGTAATTGACCTTCTTATTTGCAGGATAAAAATTATACACAACAGCACTCGGAAGGCCTCTCAGGAGGCAAAGTCTAGTCAGAAAAAGGAAGACCCAGCCAGCTTAGAGACATCAGTGGATGCCTTTGATTCCATGGTTCTGCTCTCCTTTTGAACTTACTTAGTTGGTGGGGTCTCAAGATGTTTCTCCAACTGCTATATGATGAGAAGATTGTATCTACATGTTATCTACTAATGTCGGTCCTGTATATATATAGGCCCGTGCCTGGTATCAACATTAGTAGGAGGGACACTACCCGGTTAGTATAATAACCTGAGGCAATACCAGCGTGTATCAATACCTGCTTGGTAGGACCTGAGGTAATAATACCAGTCTTGTACCAGTTTTATATCAGTTTTGATCAGCAATTTTCTTGCGCAAAATTTTGTCAAAATGAAATTATTATTATTATTATTATTATTATTGTAAGAGAATATTCTGTCACAATAATCCCCTTTTTCTGAAAAACTTGCCAAAATTTTTTGAAAATTCTTCCCCAAAAATTTTAAAATTTTTCACCACATTTTTACTTTTATTTTTATTTTTGTATTTTTTTTTTTTTTTTAATCTAGTCTTTTTACTATTTACACAGGTTTTGAAAAATATCTCACCAATTTAATGCTAAATTCCTCTTGGGATGCTAACCAATGATGAAACATCACAAAATTTGAATGGAAAAAACAATAAATAAAAAAAATTGCTGGTCTCTCAAAACTTAACGGATACCTGCCTCATACCAGCCAAATTTTGATATTGGACCCAACACCAGGACCAGGCTGGTATGAAAGTTTTCTAAAAGTACCCAATACCAGGGTCCAGGGCCGCTCTTGTATGTTCAAAGGAATATACCAGACCCACACTTGAGAACCAACACCCACCAGTGCACCATCAACTGGATGGCCGTTATTACTCAGTTGTGTTGTGGATGAACCTCAAAACTGAGTTGATATTTGGTTTCACCTTAGTGACCCAATTGGTGAGGAAAATAGGTCTCATATATAAAGGTAGATAGGTAGGAAAATAAGTAACTACTATGTATGTAAATAGATGGTTTATAGTTTGTACATGGGTAAGGGTTGTTTTTACTAATACCTACTAACTATTAACAACTGCATGCGTGCGGGTTGTTACAAGGTAGATGGTAAAAGAAGGTGCTGAGCTAACCAGCATGGTTAGCTAGGGAACTGGAACCCAACAGAAAAACTGTTTCTTGACCACTTACCATCCATCCCATCCATCCTTCTCGGTGCGCTGGTCGGTGCTGCGTCACTCAGGCCAGCAACTCACACCTAGCAGTGCACCATCCATCTGAAAACTGTACTGGCTCAGGTATGGATGAACTGCAAACTGAGTAATCTATCATGTAAACCCTGGCTACTTCACCCTCACACTACCTATGGAAACCACCTATTTAAGTGGGTAAGTATCATAGGTAAGTAAGTAGGAAATGTATGTGGTTACTGTGTAGGTAGGTAAGTAGTTAAGAGACTTGGTGCATGTCTACTAGATAGATAGAGGTATGTGGATGGTTAGTACATAATTAACCATCATGGTTAGCTATGGACATTGAATACAATGAAAAAGTGTTTCCCATCCACATACCATCCATCTTCTGCACGGTGGACTGGTGGGTTAGGGTTCACTTTGGCTGTTCACTTGGTGTTTCTTCACTGCCATGCCAGGGGAATTCTTGGCCCATATGGCACATGATTTCTACTAGGTTAACCCTCCTCTAAAGCTGGTAATTGTCTTGTGGAAACCTTCCAAGCTCCAGGTCCTGCACATACACACCTGACTTTCAATTTTTTTAAGGATGAGGAGACATATAGGTTCTCTCATCTTTAGGGCCAAGCCATTCCTCAGCAGCACTCTGCATGTCCTTTGAAAAGAAGGTCTTTCCTTCTGGTGAAAACACCACTTCATTTCAAAGAGTCTGACTATATATTAGCCAAAAAGCTGCACATAGCTCATTCTTTTCAGCAGTTCTTGAGGCATGGTAGGCCATGGGAAGAGGACCTATATATGTGTTCGTTCAACAACATGAGACGAATTTGAACTATCCAATTCTCATGACAAAGCTTAAACTTGGACGTGGAATAATTGGTGTCTCAGATTTAGGGTTCCTATGGACAAGCTCATTGAATCAATTAGGGTTTCGTCATGAGAATTAGGTCTGGGTGTTGAAAAATAATTAAGGTCACTATGTTTAATGCACAATATATATCATTAGTTTACAAATGAGAATGCTGCAAGTCTGTTGTTTGTTTTCCCTACAATATGTGTTTGAACTTCTTCTAAGGCACCTACATAGCATGATGTTTCAACACATGAAATGCAAGATGACATGTCCATGGTCTAGTATAATGGCCTCCACTATGTTTTGCTATCATCTAATGATGTTTATGAATTCCCCTAGACATCAAGTATTACCTTAAAGTAGCTATTCTCTTCCCTACTATTACTTTGGGAAGGCCATTTCCCATTGCAACTTCAATTTTATTTGGATCTTCAAGATTTTCTATAGCCCACATTATTCTCCATGTCAAAACTTTGGTATTGGGAAATAAACCTAGATCTTTTGTAGCAAAAAAGCAAGGAACTAGGAGATTCTTGTTTGCATCATAATCAAGGAATTACACATGAAAATCAAGTTGTAACTCAGAACAACATAACAAAATTATACATGTGACATGGTAACTACATTGTTTGCCACATACAAAGTAAATCTATAATGCTACGAGCCTTAAGTCAATTAAAACTCTCCGGATTCACTTTCACTGAACATCAATAGTTCTCTTCATAACATTCTTTATTACTTAAGTTTATTCCCAACCAGTAACTCACTCACTTTCAAAAACCTAAAAGCTTACACAAGGTAAGAATTTCAACCCAAACCTTCATCTACTAATTACATATTCCTAGTTTCTACCCAATCTCCAAATAACAATCAACTCCAGTTCTTATCTCATAGCACCCATAAGGATATTCACTCCCCAAAAATATTTATCTCGAGCATAGTTATTATTGAAATAATGTCAATTCAAAACAACTTTAAAACCCTTTTAATTTTTTATCTTGTTCATCAACAATCCATCTTAAACATACTAACTAAAACCCTAAATTTCCAACGTTGCAAAAACTCGGAGACCAAAGTTAACACCAAAAGCATTCTTTTCATAGGCACATTAGAAATCCAAACAACAACAGAAAACAGAAATAATATTTTTTAAATTCAGGTACTTAATTTTTTCCAACAAATGCCTTAATTTCCTAATGCAATCTTATGTTCCTTATAATTAGAGTTTTGCCAATTTGCCACCACCATTGAGTCCTTCAATCCAATGAAAGCCACAATTCCTTGATCCGCCATGAAAAACAAACAACCTTTATGTTAAGCATGTAAGCTCACCATCAAAACAAACAAACTAGGCACCCACCATTCTCCCTTCTTCATGAATGTAAGCTCTTGCAAACATGTTACAAAACAAACAAAACAAATGTTATTTGGAGCAAAGCACAATCACCATCAAGCATCCAATTAGGGTAGTGCACTTTTCCGTTTTTCACTTTAGGTTCCTATTTAGGTCCACTTCCACCAATTTGAAGCTTTACCCTTAATTGTTGACCTCAAATCACCCAACAAACTAAGCTTTTATCTCATTATAAATTGACTAACCTAACACGAAATATGCATCCATTTGTGGAAAGTGATGGCCCCCCCCATTGGTGTATTTGTTAATGCCCTCTTCAATGCAATTCATCCTCACATGTTCAACCTCTCTTTTCTTTTCAACACCATTTTCAATCTCTCCAACTCACACTCCTTTCCTAGTGTTGTATGTTTTTTCTTTCATTACGACCACTTTGAGCTTGTATTACAACATCTTTCATGCCTAATTCATGTTTATAAGTTATATAATGTGAATTGTATATGAATTAATAACATTGTGATTGTACTTAACTTTTGGCACCTCTTGAAGTTGTGCATTGTGTTAACATGCATGCAAAGATCTTGTTCACATACCTATATCTAATTCATGTGTGAGTACAAGAATAAGGGGTTCAAAATCAGGTATGGAATTACCAATATTTAAATCCAAAACAATGACTTTTCTTGAAGGTTGAGATTAATTATAAATTTTTCACATTGATTTTTTGAGTTTTTTCCATTTGATCTAGAATTCAATTAAAGGTCTTGGTTTTTAACATGTGTCCACAAGAGCAACCTCAAAGAAAAAAAATCAATAATTTATGGATTTTTGAAAAACCCTTATTTTTTAGCTTGTTCAAAATCCATAAGCAAAATCCTACAAATGCCATCATGCAAAACTTTTCAAATTTAATTTCTTTAATATTTTTAATCAAAATCAAGTTTGTACCAAACATATCATAAATCATTGGATCATTTCAAAGTCCATATAAAAAGTTGTTGCTAGGATTACATCAATCCATAATTTTTGATTTTGAAAGTTCATATTTTTTTTTTAATTATGAAAATTTTGAAACTACAAAAAATACATAATCAAGTTGGTATTCTTAAACAAAATCCCTATAAATTTATCTAGATGGGATATAGTCACCACAATATTAACAATTGGTACTCTAAATAATTTGTCAATGTTACATCCAAATTGGTCGAACGATTCTTGCACCCACCCTCTTGGCTGTTAATTTCAAATTTTTCATATGTTTATTTATTGTGAGTCATATGTGGTTTCAGTATTGATATTCAGTCAAAAAATTGTATGAAAAACTATTAGATTTGGTATTTTAAGCCAAGGCAAGCATACCACATATAAAATGCAATACTTAAAAAAATTCAATGCTTGGACCAACTAGTTCATGTTATTGTGAATGGACCCATTTTTTAAATTTGAAATTTTGCTTCAATCCAAAATTTCAAATTCAAAATACACTTGCAATTATGTTCCTTAAATTTTTTTCCAATTTATTTATTTATTATTAAATTGAAAAAAATAAATTCTTTAATTCTTAATAAAAGGAAATGGGCAATGAGTAATCCTTTCAATATACTTGATTCAATGTGTGTAAAAATGTGCACATGACAAACTAGTATGTATGTGATTTTGTGTTAGCATTGAAAAGTACAATGAAACTAAAAATAGTAAAATAAAATGTGACAATTTAAACTCATACACCTTTTTAAATGAATTTACTCTTACCAAACTTGAACATAAGAAAATGAAGTTCTTGTCCTCACTAACCCAAAGTGGCATCACCTACAAGTGCACTAAAAATTATAATTAGACTTTGGTAGAAAGAACAATGTACTAATTAATATGACATCAAAAAAAATACCAAATCTTTCTCCCCATGTTTAATACATTCAACCATTTTCTAAAAATATTTTTTAAAATGGAGTTTTTGGTTATAAAATGCAAAATCCCCTCTCTCAACCCCTTCCATGTTTCATCAACATGTGAAATATTTATACATTATGCATGGAAATAAATGTGATTAATTTTGATAAATTTATAAACTCATTATATTGATATCAATTTTTTTTCAATAAGAACATGTACAGTATAAATTGCATGAACATTGGGCATTTTCACCAATCACAACTAACTGAAAAAGTGTTTTAAACGTAAATTGTATCAACAACATAAAAGGACCTTGGACAACCTTTTTTACATAAAACAAATGATATTTGGTTTGAATACAATATAAAATGAAAATTAATCAAGACATTATCAATGTCTACCCAAATTAAGGCTGTTATGAAGAATTATTCCACTCAATATTAATCTTTGCAAGTCTTTGTAGCACTCCATTCAACTAGAATTTTGTAAATCTCTTGCACATATGCTTGATTTATTACCAAGTTGTTTGAAACTAACCTAGAAAGTAAAGAAAATTTATAGAACTATCTTTTTTTTGCAAACCCTTGAAATCTACAATTTTTAATGTTATAACATTATTTCCATGAAAACTAATGCTAAAAATATTATAAAATTTTAAGTCACCATGAAGAACATATGTTTTTCTATTTATAATTAAATTATGGAAATATTTGAAAATATATTATTATTCCTTTTATTATTTTTGATAAAATCAAGCATTGAATCAAGGTTGTTAAGGTTATGTTTTAAAAGGTTAAAAGACATTTTTTTACACTAAAATCATTATTCTTCTTACCCATAGTGATTTTAACATACATTTTCACATTAATGAACAAATCAAAACCAGAAAATGTGCATTATAATACATTCATAATGGTTTATCAAAAGGTCAAAACACATTTAAAAGAACCACCAAAGGAGTTGAATGTCAAAAATTATCATAAAAAATTAGAGGATTATTTATTTATTTCCATTTGAAACCATGGTAATCATGCATTTTTTCTTTTTAACACATATGAATGTCAAGAAATTCAAATTAAAAATTCATTTGATCCAATTTCAAGTTTTGGTTTAGTTAAGGACTTTTGAAAACGAAATTTTTTGTTATTAGAAAAGGACATTTTTACGAAGAACTTTCAAAGGACTCATATAAATAAAATAAGTTGATGGTAAAAAATATGGAGTGATGATAACCTATTAGATGCACTAGAAAAAAATTAACAATTTGAAAAATATGAAATCTTAAAACTTTGAAAATTCAAAGCATGTACATTTCAAATTTCAAATTTTCAAAACTTCAAGAATGTTTTATCGCATATAAATGGGTTATAATGTACATGATGTATTGAACAAATTTTTACTTTATATTACATTAAATTGGACCTTAAAAAATGAACATTTTTTTGTATGATTTCAAATTATCCTTATTTTTCAAGATGAAACATAGAATTTACAAGGGATTTCTACACTTTCACAAATTCATATTAATCCAAAAATGATTAAGAAAAAAATGTGATTCATATTGGAGCAAATCTAATTTTTTTTATAACAAGTTGCATTCAAAAATCATTCATATGAAAAAGTCATTTTGGAGAAAAAGGACATGTAGTCATAATATAAAGTAATGTTTGTAGCTCCTTTGATGCATTTTGACCCCAAATTTGAAATTCATTATAATTTTGGAATGGGTCAATATTGACCTTACTTGTACATATGCCCAACTACTGTTTCCAAAATCATGTTTCCTATTGAAAATTTCTTATCCAAATGCTTTCTATTTGTAAAATATAGTGCCTTATTTAATTTGTCACCTTTTCCTTTTCCAATTTTGATTTGTTGATATTGGCATAATCATTTAGTTTGCTTCTTAAAGTAAGTGCAATTTTTATGCTTTTGAAAAAGAAATTGGTTCTCAATGTTAAGAAAAACAAACCAAGTTAATTCCTAGAAGCCATTTATGAATTCATTTTGATCATGGAAGGTGAATTGATAATGAGTGAAAAACCTTTAAGGTGTACCACACAGGATGAAAAGGGCCTAGTCCTAATTGCCATCTTTTTTTATTCTATATTTTGATCCACATAAAAAATAATGAGTCAAAAGTTGTTAAAATTTTCAAAAGGATTGTATTTAGACCATTACAATTCTAGATTCCATCATAATCATCCATAAATGTGTTTTTACATGGTAAAAAAGTTTGTGTGTTATATGTTTGTAAATGGGTTTTTAATTAAAAATTCCACCATTTTTTGTCAACATAATCATATTTTCTTTCAAATGGTCATTTGAAGGATATCCATTGAAGGATAATCAAGTGCGAAAACAATAACATGCATTATTGTGAATATAACCGTTGCTTAGTTTTGGGTGGTTACAAAGTAGGGTGGCTCATTTTTTGTGTCACAATGCAAGTTTTTACAAAGTGTCAAACATTTACATGCTATTAACATGCCATACAATTAACAATATGTTAAGTTTGTGACTAGTTTTTAATTGTCAACTTGACTTTTAAAAACATTTATATAAAAAAATTACAACATATATATATATACACCAAATATATAATAATGAACTTTTGAAGTTGAAAAATATGAACAAAATTTTTATGTCTTTCTATAAACAATTTTTTTTGTATGGTTTGAGACATTTATAGGCATTCAATATATAATATATCAATGCAAAAAGAACATAGATACAAAAAGTTTGCCAAAACCAGAAAAACATTATGGATTATTTAATGGCTTAAATTGGGTCATATTTTCAGAAGTCCATATGGTAATCATTTTTGGGTGAATTTTAATTGGGTGGGTTTCTATCTCAACATGTACATTTTTTAAATGTCTAAGATGGTTTTTTTCATATGGATTTTTTAGTTCATTAATCAACATGTAATTCCCAATTAAAAAAATGATATTAGAGTAGATTTCCATTTTAACTATATTGTATGGACTTTTAGGGAGGATCATCCTTGTTGAAATGAACCATCCTAGCTTCGAACCACCCTTTTGCATGTTTTAATATCAAAACTAAATTAATGTAAAAATTGTTTAGTTAAATTTTTTATAACACAATTTCTGAACATATTATTTTCCATTTATATTATTTTTCCTTTAATAATGATATATTGAACCCCTATAAAATATCTCAAACAAAATTTATAAACAACAATGTATTTATGAAAAGCAACAAACAAAAAACCAGTCCGTATTTTTCAATTTCAAAAGTCCAATACTATATATTTGGAGAATATATGTTGTAACTCTTAATAATTTTTTTATTATTTAAGTTGATAATCTTAATTCAATAGCAAATTTGACATGGTGATAGTTTTATGGCATTTTTATCCACAACACTTAGCAAAAACTTACAATATTATGATCTAAAAAGTGGTCCACCTTATTTTGCAACCTCCCATTGGATCATTTGAATATAATGAATATGGAATATTTGAAAACACTTGAAAACCAATGTTTCCAATACTTTTACTATTATCCCTATCCTAAAATGTGTTGGAATCAATTGAAAATGACATAATTATGGACAATAATTGAAATACATATATATTAAAAAGATGTCACATTTTATTTTATTATTGGTTTTTCTTCATAAAAAAAACATGTATTTGTAACCCATGGCACTATGGAACCAACCCTAATCTATTTAGTTTATTGTCAATTTGACTAAATAATCCATTGTTTTTTAAGGGGTCACCTAAGTGGGCACATGTGACTCTTGTTACTATGTTGCACCCAATTGCCAAACCATGTTTATGCTTCAAGTTAAATTATAATTAGTTGACTCGCCGTCCAATTTCCCCTTCCTTTTAGTAGCCTAGGACTTTACATGTCATTGACCTTTCAAATAGATCATACAATATTTTTTATGAAGCCATCCAAATATTTTCCATGGAACCCAACACATGTCAATTAACTTATTAAAATGTGTATGGGATACATTTTCAAGAAGATTACACAATGGTTTAATATTTTCATTATATCATGGTGTTTTTTCCTAGTTTGATGGTAATTATTACTTTTTAATTTCAAATTTCCTAAAAATTACCTCCAAAAGCATAAAAGGTTAAGGAAATTACTTACAAGTTTGTCCATGCTAAACATTTTGGAACTTGAGATAGTTGCGTAGGCTATATTCAAAGTCAATCATTTTCTTTGTTTCTATTTAGTAGCTACTAATCACCTATGTTTTAAAGCAACTCCAATCATCAATGTTTACTTATAATTCACTTAATTGTTGGATAAAGTGAACTCCATACTGCTTGCAACCAAGAACTTCGATGAGCAAAAGAAAACATAAAGAAGAAATTGTTTCATCAACATTCGGTGCAATAATTAGTCATCAATTATTCTATTTGGCATAATATATTAGGCTAAAATTTGCAATTTTTACTACTAAACTTGATTTCAAAAACAAATCGACATTTGAATGCCAAACAAGATAATTATGTATTATAGTAGATATGTTCTAATTAAATCTTTAGATTTTGGTATGTTCATCATTACATAAAAATTATCATTATACATCATGTAGGACTCAATTACCATTTGTCACATCTCAAATAATCCTTGATTAGAACCAAAAAAGTATAAAGAATATCAAGCTACCTTCAATAAAAAAATTGTTATAAAAGGCTTAGTTCATATCATGAATTATTTGTATCAAGGAAAACTGAATATAACAAATTTTAGAGTAATAAAATCATTTTCAATTATATTTGGGTGTCTTCATGTTAAGGAATTCCATTCATGACATTTAGGAAAAAAAATTTAAATAAATTTAAGAATCATGTTGAACTTTGAGGCATAAAATTGAAGTTGTATGGTATATTTTTATTCTTTCAATAATCTAACTAAAACTAGTAATTAAATTTGTTGATTCAATAAGTTCCAACCAAAAAATCATGTAAATTGCAAAAACTTTAATACTTTTTTGGTTGTGACATAGGTCCATTTACTTAGAAAAGACTCCATAACTATTAATTTATGATAATTTACAATACAAATTTTGCGGTTTCATCCATTACAATGTACAATATGTGATGTTTATTGTCACACACACACACACACACACATATATATTCAAATTGCAAATTGACATTAAATGATGTTACATATTACGAAAATGTCTAACTAACACCAATTTGCAATTTTAACATAATATATGTGCCAAAAGAAAAAAAACACAAAAAGTGTCATTCTGAGGCCTAATAAAAAGTCACATGATCTAAATTGATGAAGAAGAGTTACTATCTAATTATTATTAATTTTAAAATCACTAATCTAATGTAGACTCTTCCCACCAAACAACCATCTAACAAGTCTTACAACATTTTTCAAACATGCCATATGACATAGTTGGGCTATTCATTCCATTTTGAGAAAAAAAAACTTGTTTTGAAAATGTATGTTAGGATATTGTTTTAGTTTTTATAGAGATGCATCAATCTAGGTCTTTCGAACATTTCATTCAGTATTTTTGTAACCTAGAAATTATTTTTGTTCTTCTTATGTCAAAATTTATCATTTACGAACACAATTGCATAATGATGAAAAACAATGTTACCTAGCAGCAACATGTTGGGTCAATGAAACCATAGTGTTCATAATTAACCAATCTGAAACCTCACAAATCCTTATTGTGACAAATTCTACTCAAGCACTTATCAATGGCCATGACATCATGCTTTCCACTAATAGTTGCATTCCTTGGTTTATTTTCCCCAATTTTGTGAGATCCAAAAATTTGCAGATTTTACCCAAAAGATGGAAATTTTAGTCAAAATTACACTGAAAAAACCAAATTTGGTCCAAAACTTTCACTTTAAAAAAATTCATCATATTGCAAAAATTCACTCTCAATTGCTTATAACTGCAAATCAAATCCCCAATACCCAACATGTTCTGAGAGACCACCATAATAAACCTGTCAGTGATGTGGTAGCCCAAAATGAAGGGGAACAACTCCAATGGGGAAGCAACATATCCGGGTGCAAGAGATCTTTGAAGTGACAAAGAGGACTAACGAAGTGTGCTTGAGAGGGAGAATGGGGGGGCCATCCCAATGCTTGGCCATATGGCATACACCTAACCTAACTCTTAGGTTACCCTACAAGAGTTATATGTGGTACCATGATAACAAAATGTGGGCTCTCAAACCAAATTCTTTCTTCTTTCCACCAAATTGTTTTCATTTTCTGCATGTTCTTAATGAGGTTCCCTTTTTGTGCTTTCCACTTAACAAAAGTGGAGGTGTTTGGTTGGTAGGTTCTGATTTTAGTGCATGTTGGTTGTTGGGGCATTTTGCCTTGGAGCTTCTTGGAGCTTCTCGCATTCTATTCTCCCATGAGAATGTCGTGCTGCAGTGCTCCAAAGAGATTCATTATTTGTTTGACCGTGAAAGTAAGTAACCATGATTGCATAATTTTGAGCACAATTTGGTACAACCCAAGTAACCATGATTGCGTAATTTTGAGCACAATTCGGTACAACCCAAGTAACCATGATTGCGTAATTTTGAGCACAATTCAGTACAACCCAAGTAACCATGATTGCTTAATTTTGAGCACAATTCGGTACAACCCAAGTAACCATGATTGCGTAATTTTGACCACACCACAAGTTGTTACAAACCCAAGTTTCTCGTGCCTCTTTGGAAAGTTGGTAGAGCTTTGAATTTATAGACTTGAAAAGATTGCTACCTATAGGTTGTTGTGTATTCAATTTGTTGTGCATGGAAGAAGGGGGGTGGGGGGGGGTTATTGTCTACTTGGACGAGGAGTCTAACTTCCAAAGGACACTTGTCACTATTGAATCTATGCCAAAAAGCTTCGTAGAACATGCAAGCCAAAAAAAACTTCATTAGATTCTAGCTACTTTTTGGTTTATGGGTTTTTTTTTTTGCTAGATATTCAATGGATGATGGTTAGCCCATTGAAAAGGGGCCACAATTAGATGGGTTCCAAGAGTCAACATTTGTGTGCAATTATTTGATGGAAAAGACAAGAAAATCATTTACAACTAGTTGTTGCCTTTTAGAGTGAAGAAGCCAAACAAAAGATATATTTGGGGAAGGAAGGAAACTGGCTTGTTGTTGTACAATATTATTCCATATTTCCTTGGTTGTACAATATTCGTGCTTTGCCAAATATTATGCTATGCATGTCCAGCTACAAGGACCCTCTTATTATTATTATTTGCCCATCAACTCATATGCCAATTTTTGGGCTATAGTAAACCAGCAACCCACCAGCACACCATCCATTGGATGTTTGCCTATTGTAACTCAATTGTGGATGAACTTCAACTGAGTTAATATCTGGTTTCACCTTTGTACCCCATTTTGTAAGAAGTGAGTCCTATCATCATAGGTAGATAGGTAAGAAAATTGATAAGTAAATGAATAAGAAAATAGATTACCACTAGGAAAGTAGATAGTTCATACCTAGTAGGCAAGGGCTGGTTTTACTACCTACCTAGGTTGATAGGTAGTAAAAGTAGCAACTGAGCTAACCAACATGGGTAGTTAGGGAACTGGAACCCAACAGAAAACTGTTTCCTGATCACTTACCATCCATCCATCCTTCGTGGTGCACTGGTGGGTGCTGGTTCCAAGCACCCACTCCATGATGGCCGGACAAAACACACAGAAACTAAGAGTCTGGTCACCAAATTGCCTAAGCTTGGTGTGTATTGCACCTTTTGGAGGGCACCTTACCTTACCCTTGTTAATATTTCTGGCACAACAAACAAACAAACAAAAGGAGGCACCATGCCAACACTGCACAAGTATTGGTTAACCAGACTTACTCCACTTCGTCTCTTGCGTCACTACGAAGAGAACTTGGAGAATAGAATTTTCCTAGGGCATTTGGAGGGCACCATATGTCTATAAATATCTGTTCTAAAAAAGAGGAGGGATGTTATTCATTGGATACTACTTGTAGAGCTTTACTAAACTTTACATATACATACCCAAAAGCACAAAAGAAATTCATGCACAATAAAGTTATCCGTAAAGTCAGGCGATTAGGGGTCGAGAATGGCCAGTTTCGGCATAATAGGGCATCCAATGCGTACTTTGGAATGAAATTTTACAAAACGAAATAACTGTGACCCGAACTACTTTTGGTGGTAAACTGAGTTTCATCCTCTCTTTCCTTTTCCCGAGCGCCTGCTACATATATTTTTACTGCTCCTACCTATACAACTACAATAATTACTCTCGAACCTTGTGCATTAAATGCTGAGTTTCAACATTTCATATTGAAAATTTCATTACTTTGCAAATATCACTGAAAGAGAGAATCGGGGGTGAAAGAGAGGGTGACTTTAGGGATAAAGTTAATATATAGGACTCTCTCAGAAGAGGAAAGCTATGGGCATATGAACAAGTGCAATGGTAATGTCAGTGAAGGAAAAAAAATGAAAAATATGTCCCAAATTGATCCCAGTCCATTTTGGTGATACATACCCAAGTACATACTCATATATATGACCACCCTATATACCAGACCAACATTAGTCCATTCCTGTGTTGGGTGATTCTTTGATTTTGCTAATAACCACCGGTTCTAGGTATTTGGAAAAAAATCAGATTTGAAGAATCATCCACCAGTTTTGGGTATTTGAAAAAATCAGATTCAAATAACCAAAGAGTTTTGGGTATTGGAAAAACAAATTCAAAAGCCAAGAACTGCTAGTTCAAGTTAATGAAAGCCTTCAAAGAATCGCCAAGTTTCCTGAAAGAACTATTGAGTTTTCTAAGTGGTTATTTGACATTTTCAAAAAATTTGGGAACCATGGTTATATATTGAAACTGGGGATTTGAATTTTTAGAACCAAGGTATTATATTAGAATTAGGTATTTATTTATTTGAAAACAACCAGTTATGAACCCCGAGAACCACCCTGATACCCAATTTGGTGCAGTTTCTTATATTCACCCAACATTGGTCCATTCTTGCAATATAGGAAGGAGTCTCAACATAGTGCTGTCTTTATATAATAAACTTGGGCTTTGTGTTGTTGCACATTACCAATGATGATCAATTGATTACTGAAAAAATTAAATCGATTTCAATGTGGAAATTAAGTTTCATTTTGAATGAAAATGTTTAATGACATTGCATGCAAATTGAATTGAACTTGGATTGAAATGAAATTCTTAAATTGGATTCAAATACATTGAGTTGAATTGAATTTCAATTAAATTGAAAAGAAATGGGATGCAAATTAATGGAGAAAGTATTGAAAAAAATATATAAGACAATATATATCGAAAAAGACATCTTTCCATGCCTCTTTACTAGGGAATGGGCTAAACATACTTCAATTTGGAATTGTTCAAGTGACAATGAGTTACAAACTATGGAATCTAAAGTTGTCCTATCTAAATTAGCTCCAATGAATCATTGTCATTGATTTTTTTTGAAAATAGTGATGATCCATAACAAGATTTTGGCAAATGAAATATATAAAAACTTGAAACATCCTTCTATAATTTTGACTACCTATTGGAACCTAATATAAAAATCTGATTTTATTATTATTTTCAAAGATTGGTGACTAAAACCCTAAAAACTCACTTTTTTCACATTTTTTATTTCTTTGAATTCACCCAACAAGAAGGCTGAGAGGGACTTCCATGAAATCGAAACTCCTATGTAGTAGGGTTTGACCATTTCAGAAAATGTCAAATTTTGAAGATTGAGATTGGGAAGCTTGGGATGCCACCTTTGTTTTTGTACCATCAAACCACATGAAGGCATGAAAAGACACATTGCCCTTCAAAGTGCACTACTTGAGCCTCGACTTTAAGACTTGACCCTAACCATAGTAGTGAAGAGTTTGAACTCTAAACTTAAAGAGAATCCTTGAGTTGTGTCCCAAAATCCAATCAAGATAACATTTCTCAATTCCAATACTTTGATAAAAGTTGTATATTGAATTACAGTTTCATTTGATCCAAGGAAGTGTTTTCTTTTGAACCAAAATTCCACTTAGTGACACACACAAAAAAAGGGGGAGGCTACAAATCTTACAAAGGTTCTTTTTGGGAAATAATGGCACAAAGTCACCATATTTAGAGGGGAAAAAAAAAACTGGAAGTCATCGGATCTGTCTAGAACATAGCTTCTAGGATGTCAATAGAATATAGTAAAGTTCCAAAAAAATTTATTTTGCTCTATGATGTGTAGCCAAATTTGGCTAAATCCTCTTCCAAAAGATTTTCAGTCCACCTACCTCACAAATTTGAAAAAAACAACGTTGGATTAATCTTGTGGAGAGAAATGAAGGTTTCTTTGTCAATTTTTTTATTTAAAAAACTGGCAATTTTTCCCCCAAAAACTAGCTAAATTGATTGAATTTGCACTAGAAAGGGAAAAAAAATCAAAAAGTTTTTTTTTCTTTTTCTAGGTAAAAAAAACAACAAAACAATATTATGGGCAATGACTAATGAATTTTATGTAATGTGTAGGCATTAACTTGAAAGTACAAAAAAACCAAGACTATCCATTATCAAGGTTTAAATGCATTGAACATGCAAAAACATTTTTTATTTGTGTCAAATTTTGGGCATGTAAACTTTGCAATTAATGAAAAATATTTCAAAAACTTTATGACAATCCAAACTATTATACTTCATTTGTGATCTTTCAAACATACAAAAATATAATTTTAAGGAATGTCCACTCACTTGGGTGACTCCTTTGATTATGTTTTTACCCCATTACATTTACAAAATAATTTATTTGGTAGATTTTTTACTTTATTAGATAGTCACATATTTCTTGATTAAAATGGTCATGATTGTTTTATTTGGATGATTAAAACATGTTTTTAAGTGTCTTAAAATATGATTCATGAATTCTGTCCCATGACACAATTTTATAAAAAGGATTCAATAGGATTAGCAATATTTGTTTAAATTGCTCCATATTTAAACCACAAATAAAATAAATTATGTTTTATATGATGGCACAAATATTTAATATGATCAATCACCAAATTTTGTGGAATTGATGCTAGAATTTTGGATTTTTTCATAAAATGTGTTACAACCCTACTTCAAGAGAGTGTGAAGATGAAATTCACACTCCCAAAATTGGGACTTGAGAGTCCTCCGGGACTCCCGAAACTTTAGAGTTCAATTGCAGGGGTTTAAACACCTTACATTGGGGCGTTCTTTACATCATTGGAAAGATAGTGAAATGTAGATGTCAAAAATGGGCTCGCATGGGCCATTTGGACATCTACAGCACAAGTTATGGCAAAAAGAAGGGCCGAGAGTCAAATTGGTAGTTTGACTCCCAACCACTAAAAGTCGGGAATCGACCCGACCCTGGTGCGTGAAGGTGGAATGCGAAACACCATTGGAAAGTTGTCAAGAAGAGCTACAAGTTTGCTTCAGACCTCATCCCAATCGAAGGTCTAAGCAAATAGTTATGACCGCGCAAAATCCCGGGAGTCCAAACCGGAATAGTTTCGGGACTCCTCCTTGGGAGTCCCGAGACAAAAAGCCATTCAAATGTGGGTGTTATGGAGAGGCATAGAGTATACCATATGGGAGAAGGTGGTGGCTTCCCCCGAGTCCAGGTTGTGATAAGTCATGTGAGTCCAAAATTGCCCGTGGTTTGTCCTAGCATCAAGGGTGTTCCAAAAAGTGAACTAACCAACTTGTTGGTTGGTTTGATGCAGGTTCGAGTAAGTAAGTAAAGCTTGTCAGTCTTCCTAGTCCCATCTCGGAGCTTCAACATGCCCCTCTACCCCTTCTAGTGTTCAGAATTGGGAACGTGCCTCGAGTTTTTCACAATTCCACTGTTGAATAACTTAGATCCAACTTGGGTCTAACTAAGAACTTGGGAGCGTGTCAAAATGGATGCGTTAATAAAGAGAATCCAATTTTACATCTAAAGGTTTGAAAAGAAATATAAGAGACATGGGTGTAAAAAATGGAACATTATTTGATGTTTTTAATAAGGTTTTGGCACTCCAAGTGAAATTATGTCATTCTGGATGTTTAAGTATTCCTTTTTGGTTTATATTTGAATAGGACATTCAAAAAAAATTCAATTGATTTGAATCATTCATTATAACATTTATTAATTGAAGCTTAAACACACATATCCCCTTTCATTGTTTAACATTTAAAAACATTCATTTTGTTAAGCCCTTGCTTTAGGACTCAAGACATAGGATAAATGGGTGTTATGGTTCTCATTGTGATACCTCAATTATGAATGCACCCACTAGGTGTCGCTTAGGTTTATCCATTATGTTTAATGATGTGAAATAAAAAACATGACAAAAGTTGAACATTTTTTATGGTGTGGTCCATTGGTGAGGACTTGGTTTCTCGTTGTAAATGTTTGAGGTTCAATTCTTTATATTTGCAACCTATGTGCATACTTATAAAGGTAAGGTAGGGTAGGTGGGTTAAATTAAAATAATTTGGCGAGGTTCAATTAAGTTAGATTAGGTAGCCTAGGCTAAAATAGGCTAAGGTAACACCTACTAGACCTAAATGCCTTTTTTCAACCTACCTAGACCCATTTACTACCTACCTACCTATTACAAATGGAAATCAATATGTACAAATGCTTTAATACTAGCAAAGTATCACACCTGAATGGTGAAGTTATAGCACATGAACAAAACAAAAGAGGAACACATATCAATCAAAAACATATGTAAAGTTCCAAAAAACCCATTTCATCATATAGGCATTTTAAAATTTGTTGTTAGTTTCCTAGGAACCTCATATACACAAAACATAGTCTTTCTTGACAAACAACTAGTTAATTGACTTAACAAATCTAAAGCAAGGCAAATGCATGGAAAAAAAAAAAACAACAAAGTTCAACAACTTGAAACAAAAAAATGTCACTTTAACAAACAACCAAAGTAAAATTATTTTCACCTCCTTATATGAGTTTTATTTAACTATTTGCATCAAAGTTTTCTATAGTTTGCAATCTTCAACACTAAGTTATTCCTCTTTAAACAAACCAAATATAACAGGTATTCCTTCGTTCTTTTCAAGCAAATGTTTTTCAACATCCAAATATTTTTCCATCAACTTGGCCCCTAAACCAACCACACACCCTAATTTAGGGTCATCTAACTAATATTTCATGATTCGGATTAGCTTGTCCAAATTCTCAATTCCAAGATGACAATGCTTTAAACCTATGATAATCCCAACCATGTTATTTAAGATCCTTTTTATTTCAATATGCAAACCCATTATCCCCATCACTTGATTTGCAAAAAAACCAATATTTGGGAATTAATGTTCATGTTCCACCCACCAACTCAAAGGATTGAAAGCTTCATTTGGCATTGTAATCTATTTATGGAATGATAACTCAACTTTGAAAAGCCCCATGGTAGCTTCCTCTATTGAAACCAAAATTTCAAATACACCCAATTTTGGTAAACAATAACACACTTCACTAAGGCCCTTTGTTGAATTCATCTTGAAATTACCATTCACATTTTCAATTACCTTAAAGAAACAACTAACTTACAATTTTTTATGAGCAACCTAGGGAGTTGTTTTTGTTAGGCTTTACTGATAGAGATTTTTGAAATGAGCTAGATAAAAAACATTTCACATTTGGGTATTTATTCAATATTGATTGCAGACTTATTGCATGGCATAACAAACTATAAGATGAGGTGGCACAACATAATTTAGAGGTGGAGTATTGTGCTTATAATGAAACAACAAAAGAAACATTTTGGATGCATGTGAAATATATTTGAGGATATTGTTATGCCCTTCATGAAACCTCTCATCATGTATTGCAACAATTAAAATTACCAAGAGTCCCATTCAAAATGCCCAAACAAAACATGTTGAATGTGAAGGTATCTTTATCTAACACCATATCAAGCAAGGAAGTAGTGGACTCAAGGGGAATCTCATTGTGTGTTTACTCCTATCCATGCAATTCATCCAAGCTCAATACTATAAAACTATCCAATAAAAATTCCTAATTGTCTACAAGACATTGCCAAAAGATTTAAAACTTCCAAAACATTAAACATGTAGACAAGAAAAAGAAGACAATAGATTCCCAAAGAAAAACCATTTTTGCTATATCTATCCTACTTGTGCTCACATTCATTGTCTCATGTGACTTATGTTTGCAACCTCATTCTTGATGATGTGAAAAGGAATACATTAAAATTGTTGCACTTTTGGGGTTAACAAGTCCAAGGATGAATTTTGGAAGCAAGAATAGGCTTTAGTCCTATTATTTTTATGATGGTGAACAAACTTAATAATCATTTATTAGACTTAATTAGTTAGGTGTCACTATGTACAATTCAAAGATTAATAACTTCTGTTAGTTTTACATATTCTTCATTGAATGTATTTTTGCCCACTTGTGCGATGGATCAAACAAAGAAAAATGGGTTTTCTACAATGATATTTATATATTTGTGAACAAATTAAGTTGGGAAATTAAACAACCTATTTAGTGAAAATTGATAATTGGTTTTCCACAATATTAATGGGCAGATTATTTTGGATAAAGGTGATTCAATGACATGCATGCATTGAATGTATATGATTGTTTTCTACATTATTGACAATGTAGTTATTGAAAGTTTAATACTAAATGAACAACACATCAAATATTATTAATTTATATATGGGGCGTTAATGTACATGTTGTCCCTCCTTGGGGACCTTGTTAAGGGATTCTTTTTTTCATTATTTTCCAAATAATGTGAAATATATAGGGTGGAATTTAGTGACAAAAATAACATTTATGATTTAATTAAATGCAAATAGAATGTTTAAAACATTTTCACTATAGGGAAAGAAATTCCACTTTAAATATTAGTTTAGTTTAATGATAAATACCATCATGCATTCAACTCTAAACCTTTAAAGGTACAACATCAAAATTGATGTACCATTTATTGTTCTACACCTAAGCTAATTGAAAATTTCAACAAATTCAAAATAGTGAATTCATTTGCTAAAGTTGAAGATTTACCCACCATAAATGGCATATTTTTAGGGAATTAGGGGCTTATATGCCACCATACTATTCATATTAATATGAAGGTGCTATGATGTATCTAGTGGATATGCTTTTATAATTGGATTAAGCAAATATACATAGAATAGTCTTAAAATATTCCCAATTTTAATAATTTAAAAAAAAAATCCATTACATCATATCATACCAAAAAAATACCCCTTTACCTCACATGTTCCATAAAATATATAAATGATGACTTCCCCTAGGGACCTTGACATGACTTTCATAGGAAGTTAACATACACATAATGTATGTACCCTGAATTCAATTGGTTACATCATGAATAAACTTGCAAAGGAAGAATTTTGAAAAGGCAAAGTGAATGTTGTACTCAAAGGACAGAAAAAGTGTTTGTTCCATTAAAAGGTTTATTCAAGTGATAAAAGGTTTATCACTTGAATACAAAAAGTTGGAGCTAGAATCACAAATTCAAATTTTGTCAATGACATTCTGAGTGTAAAAAGGTGGTTGACCCTATTCCAAGCCCTTTTATAAAGGTGAAAAAATAAATAAAAATGATCCAAGCATTACTTGGCCAAAGATAATAAGGTAATTATGTGTCATACCTAAGTTTCACAATGTATTATTTGTTAATGGATATTCACTTTAAAAATGTACCAATACTTGGACAATCAAATTTACATTCCACAAGTGTATCAATGTATTACCATACATTAATAAGTTTGATCCTTTTATTCAATGGATAAATATGTCTAATAAGTTATTTTGTGGACTTAAACATTGTAAAATATGTTCTTAAAGTAAAATTTATTATGTTCCAAAATATTATGGTGTAAAATTTATTTGATGCTTCATATTTGAAGCTAACTCCCCATTATTATTTCTATCATTTATGTAAGTTGTGATAATAGATTTTAATATTTTCTACGTACTCCTTGTTGCAAGATATATTTTTAAAGAAATTATTGATGGTATTCCAAATATTATTGTAAAAATAATCTTCCAATTTTTATGGAAATTAGTGAATGAAAATACACATTTTTTTTGTAATGAAAACCTTCAAAAAACTATTATTTATGAATTTTATAATTTGAAAACATAAATATATCTTCATTTCATACATTTTATGAATTAGTCTATCATAAATATACTCTACCACTTATATCATGACATTGTATGGTGCCATTTATTCTTGAATTTTAATTTTGGATACACTTGATGTTCAAATGAAATTCAAAGGAATTGGCATCCTTATGTAATTGTCATGATCATTTGTCATTAGCATGATAGTCTAAAACCTCAAACTATGAAAAACATGAATGTTATTATGTTTCACTACACATCATCTTCGAATTCACATGTTTTTTTACAAATGCAACACATATAACTAAAACATCCAAACCAATTAACATAATGCAAACAAGGAATTGGAAAATTATGAAAGCAAGGACAAACCAAAAAACACAAATTTACTAAATACTTACACCATTCCAAGATGTTGACACCATCTCATCCTAATTAGTGTGGAGGTTAACCTTGGATGGTTCTAATAACAGAATAAATACCTAATAAAATAAAATATTACCATACAACATTGAATGCAGCTATATGGTTACCAAATTTTTGGCAAGTAAGGTCAATTTTTATATTAGAGCAAGTTTTAAAAACTTGGCAAACCATAAGCTTGAGGAGATTACTCTTTGTATATCTTATGAAGCATGTGAGATAAAAGGGTATTTTTTATGCTACAAGTAATATAATATTTTATTAAAGTTGAGAATGTTTTAAGTAAATTTTAAATGTATTATCATAGTCCAATTCTTGATATTTTATTTACATTGAAGTGAATTATAAAATTTACATTTTTTCATTAAATTGCATTATATGTTTTTTTGCATGCCCTTTGGGAAAAAAAAGAATTAACCACCCTTAACATGTGATGTCTATAGTATTATTGAACAATTTTTTGTGGGATCGAAGTTCACATAAAGATTTGGGTATGGTATGCAATGTCTGAGTTTTTTTTTTCTATTCCAAAAAGTTAATTTCAATTAAATCCTTTCATGATTGAATCCATCAAACATCTTTTTAAATGAATGCATTCCTCATTAGATACATAAAATTCTCAAAATTTTTCTAAAGTCTATGTTAGCAACCATCACTTTACATTTATCAACAACGATTTTTATAAAATTTCATATAACCGTTATGCTTGTTATATATATTTCTTGATTTATTTATTTATTTATGACTGAAATTAAGAAAATATAGCTCAAACCCAATATATATATATATATATATGATCATATATACACACAATTGTAAATGCAATTTTAAGTAACATATTATTTCCTATATTCTCTACATCAAGCTTGTTGGGTGAAAGCATCTTTGGGTGGTACCACTAGGAATGTCACACTTTGATTTTTCTAGACCCATTGAACTTTGAAAAATCATAAGAAACACTTGAATAAATATTTTCATAAATTTTTTTTAATGAATACATTTATTAGATTCCATAGATTTTAAAATTTCAATAATATCAAAAATATTTTATATGTTGATGTTCCTAATCATTGCATTTAAAAAAAGTTTAAGGAATATCATGTTGGGTTTTTTCCTTGAACTTTTTGGTCACGAACACAAATTTGAAACATGATTTGAGAATTTTCTTGGGAATTTTTTTCTAAAGTAATTTGGAAGTCATTCTAGTTTTAAGGTTTTAATTAGGCAATTAATTGAATAAGTATAATTTAATTATGATTTTCCAAAGTTAAGGTTATCAATTTTTGAAAGGGGCCTTTTAATTAGGAATACAATTTTTTTAAATTCCAAAATAAACTTCAAGCCATAAATTATTGCATGCAATTGATAAACATGAAAAAAAAAAACTTTATAGTTGTGAAAACATTTAAAGTAAAGGGCCCAAGAAAATGATTTAGTTGTTTTTTGTTGTTTTTGGTTCTTTAACCATTCTTTGATGTGATTTTTAGTGGCACCACCCAAGGATGTTTTCGCCCTGTTCAATACTTTCCCAATGCATATTTAAGGCCACTTTTGCTTCTATGTCATTGAAATTTGTTTTTCCATTTAAGGATTGTATTTTTTGTTCCATGCATGAATATTTGTTTTCTTTCATTTTTATTCACTAGAACAATTATCAAAGTGATGACGCTTAACATTAATAAATTGAAATTAATTAAAACTTGAAGGTCTTCAAATCATCTTCATAACATCCCCTTCAACATTTTTTGTTGATTAGGTGTTCTTCCAAAAGGTGGTACAAGGAATAAAAAGAAAGTTATGGGATTGAAAATCATTGAAAGACTTTTTTGATAGACTTTGTGATTAAGGTGATATATTGGGAAACATGTTGGACCTCATGTAGGCTAAAATTTTGCAAATTTTTTATTCCATACTTTAATAATTAAATTATGAAAAAACCTTAATTGGTTAAAAATGATGGCAACTAATTAATTGGATACAACCATGAAATAACTTATGGACACTACACCATTGTGAAGCATATTAGAATTAGAATTCCTCACATAGATAAACAAAAAAGCCTTCACTTGGACAATAAGAACACAAAAGTTCCCACTTCCACTAAAAAGTTGAAACACACAAAGCTTTCACTTCATCCAAAAACACATAAAGAAAGACATTCTGTGAAATTTGAAAATTACAAAAAATAGAATTGTGGAACAATATAAACATAGAAATAAAAAATGTGCACAAAGGTAACACAAACATAAGACCTAGACCTTGCTAGAAATCAAACACAAACACATATTGAAGACCTAAACCATATATAAATACAAAAATCTTGGAGAAATTGGAACTTATTGTGGACATAAGAACATTATTGAAAATTTTGTGAACCTTCAAAAAAATCCACGTTGAAAAAATTGAAGCTTGAGTTACACATTTCATAGGTTGTAAAAAGACTTTGCTAACCCCTTGTTAGAAATGCAAAAAAATCACAACATAGAATAAAATGCAAGGAAACCTTTTGCCAATGCTTGTTGGAAGTTACAACTTGCAAAGAGGCCTCACTTCCTTAGACATTGCATCAATAATGTAGAGATACACAAGGTGAAACTTGCTTCACTTCCAACTAGGAAATACAAGTTTCACTCTACCTTTTTTTCTCATATAAAATCTTGGCCATAAAAAATATGATCACACCTTGTTTTGAATGAATTAGCCTAATTGGTAGTGGGTTAAGGCCCTTTTACATAAAAAAATAATGAACCAAAAAAATACAAAAACAAAATGCACAAATAATGTGTAAGGACCTTTATAAATAGCTATTACATATTGAATTTCAATTCACTTATCATAAGTAACAAAACAAACTTAGACTATCAAATCAATGATCCCATTGGTTTGAAAACAAAGTCTTCATGCTTACACACAGCCTTATTATGTTGAACATTGAAAATAATGATCATCTTCTACCATTTCCATTGGTCCTTTAAAATTCTCACAAACCTACCAAACCCTATTACACATTTGATGATTAGTTCACCCAATATAACTAAGAAAAATAATTCTGACCACCAAATCCAACAACTTCATTGGTCATAACATTTTTTCTTCATTCCTATTTGACACCCTTTGTATATGTTAATACACTAATATTATAACCCTTGACTATATACACCATTCTATAAGTTGTTGGAAGCAATACACCAAGAATTTGCCTTGTTTGTTATTTGGTACAATGAGACAACAAATTAAGCAACATTGCTACAAGTGAGGATAAAAAAATATTCAGCAACTCAACACATGGAGCCTTGCCTGTTATTGCTCAGTGGGATGAACCTCAACTGAGTTAATATTTGGTTTCACCTTGGTAACCAATTCTGTAAGAAATAGGTCTCATATATAGGTAGATAGGTAAGAAAATAGGCAACTACTAGGTAAGTAGATGGTTTATACACAGGTAAGGGTTGTTCTTACTACCTACCTACCTATGAACAACCTGCTTGTGGGTTGGTAGTTAGTAGTAAAAAAGAAAAGCAACTGAGTTAACCACCATAGTTAGCTAGGGAACTGGAACCCAACAGAAAATTGTTTCCTGAACACTTACCATTCATCCTTTGTGGTGCGCTGGTGGTTGCTGGTCCATTGTGGCCAAACCCCACCAGTATCAGAATGTGGTTGGCAGTTTGATTTTGTTGGAACCCTAAACCCTAAACCTTGGCAGCTTTCGACACTTATTTATATTACTTTCAAAAATGTTGAAATTTTCAGACATTATTTTTTTTCCCCCAAATAAACAAGAATTTGTGAAGGAAAATATTGAAACTTCAAGAATATTCTATTTGTCGAAATGAAAATTTCAAAACTAGTTAATTATTCAACAGACATGTGTCCAAGCTGCCAAGGGACTACTACAGTACCTTACCTTAAGGTCAGTTTCGTTATTGAATAATCCCCAAAATAGTGAAATGAAATTTTGCAAAAATATGAAATTGACATGTTGAAAGTCATCGTAATTATGATAGGCTACACCTTGAATAATTTTCACTATTCATATCACAAATATCATAGTAGATGATGGAAAATTTTATAATTTTAAAATTAATAAAAACGAATTCTTTTTTTTTGTAAATAATAATTATTCGCGTCATCAATGTGGAAACTGACCTTAGGCTACGGTAATCAAATCGTCTAAAGTTGTTCCACATGTCTTTCATGTTCTTGCTTAGTTACTCTCTCTTGCAATGATCATGTGGAAGATGCCATTTGTGCCAAGTTCACATGAAGTCTAACAATGGAAAGCATGAAAAAGAGTAAAAAACAAAGAAAAACAATGAAATGAACAGCCTTGGACCTTAAGTAGTTTGGATCTCGGTTAGCATTAGACCTTAGCTTACATCTTGGTTCTCTAAACTATGAGTTCCCCTTTGATCTCCATTGTCTTTGGTCCAAACTAATTGATTTTCCCTCCGAATGATGCCATGTAGGTGATAACTCAAAATCTGATTACCATGTCCTCAATTCGGCTCTTGTTGGTCATGAATCCTCCTCATCTAAAGGCCTTGGGTATAATTTTTGTCCTTTGGGTATTCTTGTCCTTAAATTAATTTATAAGCTTGCTGTGTTTCAAAGTCAGTCTGTGTGTGTGCTTTGGGAAAAGATTTGGCGAATCTTCTGGCAATTCAGCTTAGGGTTTAGGGTTTAGGCCTATAACCTCTTCACATACATAACATCCTAAATTAGTGTGATATGTTTTACTCTTGGAGTACAGGTCTTATGATTCTTGACCCATTTCATTCTTCTTGCCAAGTTTGTTGTGCAACCACAAAATCAGTGGCTCCAGCTTGGGTTCTTTCCTTTCACAACATTACTGTTTCCTTCCTTGTTTTTTCTCTTCTTCAATTGTTCTCTTTTTCCTCCTCCAATGAGACTTTCTTTTGATAAGCCCTCATATTCACAATCATGATCGCAAACAAGTCAAGTGTCAAGTCCTTCAGGCCTAAACAAGAACTTCTTGCAAAAGTTGGTGCAATTGCTCATGTTAACATTACTGCAAATTCTGCAGACACAAACTCCCTGTAGATTGAGCTTCTCCCCTGCTTCACTTGCTGCAGCAGCTCCAAGACAAATTCTCATTCTTTGGTTATTGCTTCATCAATGAAGTACAAAATTGTTCTTGTAATCTAGCAAATTGAAGAGCTCATAGACTGAACTGAGGAACCCTCGTTTCCATTGTCCTACTGTCCCAATGCAAACATGGGGCACCCAAGCCAAATAATAGCCTTGAGGCAATTCATCATTTAGGATGTGACAAAAGTACAGGATACAAACTGCATGTGCAATCAAGGAACATACCGGGGTTATTGTTCGTCAGCAATGGTTGTCATAAGATGGGAGTATGAAGTGCAAGTAAAGAATGAATAAAAAAGGATCAATACAATTTCAAGCAAAGTACCTCAGTTCTGACATTCCATTACTGCAGCTTTCATCTCCCACATTGTTGCATGGGAATAGGCTCCAGCAATCAGTCTTTATCACCACATTGCTGCAAATTCCAACATACTTCTCAGACCTCATTTTCCAATTCCACTTCCCAAATTTTCTGTTTTCTTGACGCAGTCTCTAACTTCATCAATTTCAGAAGTCAACAACACAAAAAACCAATGCACTTGCATGTTCCCATTTTCTACCCACACATCTCACTTCAACTCATTTTCCAATTCACCCACCTTCAAGATCAGCAAGGAGTATAGCAGAAGAACTAGGACATGGTGTAGAATGAGGACATCAACAGAAGCTGGAATGTGCCAGAGATTTCTTCAGCTTGGGCTGTTACATATTGGAGTGACAATAACAGAATGGTGTGAAAACTTGGCCAGAATCCAACCTGCAAACTTCTTTGGAAATTATATGACATCACTGCATTGACCCAAGTATGTGAAAGAGCGAGAACATTTGGTTGGTCATTTTCACTAAGGAAAAGACTTTGCTTAATGATTTGTTAAACCCCAAACTGTGATGCTAGGTCCAGTATGCTAATAGATAAGAATTTCAAACACGTCCCTTGTGTTTTTCAAATGATTAATAGTTTCATATTTAAGGACTTTTGTATTGCATTTCGTAATGCTACAAGGCATGAATCTTGCCCTTTAAACATGTTGTGCCCAGCATTGTGTCGATTGTGCATCATATGATAAAAAATGAACAAGTGCAAGATGTTGAAAGTTCCACTTCAAAATGAAAACTGGAAAAAAATCAGAACTTTCAGAATATCAGGAAAATGTATAGAAATCCTACCTTCTAGCTGGTTTGGTTGATTCTTGATTGATTTCTGACTTTCCTTGCTGTCAATCTTGGTGTTCCTGGTTCTTTCAACCATGAACTCCAGCACTTCCAAAGCCTAAGCGAAACTACTACTCAACATGGGAAAGTTGTCTCTTGAAGTGGGATGTCCAATTTGGTTTTGGGTTTTTAACTGTTGAACACTAATATCATCATATCTTATGCACCAAAATGTCACACCACGGTGAACAATGCATAAATTATTTTACATTGAAATTGATGAAACCACAAGGTTTAATCTCACAAATGCAAACCCTACCACCATAGAAAAAACCATATTATGTTGTAGTGCCAAGGGACATCGTTTTCCAACATTCCAGACATCATGGACATGGCCAAGGCTAGTTTTCAGCGCCATGACACACATCTTGGTGATTTTGAGGTCATGATTTCAGGTTTCATATATGTAGAATGTAGCTCCAAAATGAGATCAATTTTACATTTCTGGCTGTTTCTAAATTTCCTTTTTTTGTGAGTTACACTTCAAGACTGAAGAGGCCAAAGCTCCTGACATCCATGCCTCCAAATGTTTGTGATAGAAAATTAGAACACTGACAGTGACAAATTCTTACCTAGCAAATGGTTTTGATTTGGCACCTGTGTGGACTTTTTACAAGCTGCTTTTGGAACATTTTGTGCACAATTTTGGCCAAGATTCTTACAAGGTTGGTTTTGCCAGCCACTATTATCTCATCTCAAAAGAGGAGAATGTTCTGAGTGTTAACTAAAACAGCATAGAAGAAATCTGCAGGCAAAATTGTGTGTTTTGCCCAAAGAGAGTGTATCTGGTGTCCATTTCTTGACCCCAAATTCACAGCTTAGGAATAGAATTGGAAGCAGAAGAGTTACTCAGGGAAAGTGAGTAAAGAAGAATAAGAATTGGTAGTGGAAGAGAAATAAACACAGTAACTAAAAACAAGGTTTGTTGTACACAATGGCCCTGCCATTAATTTAGTATCAACAATTGATATTGTATAATAAATTGGGGGAATTTTTTTAAAACTTTATTTTAATGTACATCATCATGTTGTTGTAAAACAAAAAAATTCATGATTTTTTTTTTCATTTATTCACATCACATTAGTTATATGGAATCCAAAAGGGATCTCACATTCAATACTGGTATGTTCTAGGAACAACATTAAAAAAATTGTTACCAAACCAAAACCAATAGGGGAATGTTGCAACATGATTTTTAATTTTTTGCAAATATAAATGACTTTTTTCTCCAATAAAAAAAGATCAAATACCCCCTTTTCATATTTATGCAAGATTTTAAACTAAGAAAAAAAAAAAAAAAAAAAATAAAAAATAAAAATTATTTAATTATTTTTAAAA
>Ga0116227_10001728_pt1 | contig 49333 bp, 31 predicted proteins | sample S1TSphgellanicum_FD_89693 | JGI IMG/M metagenome (GOLD analysis project Ga0116227, IMG submission 89693) | Host-associated microbial communities from peat moss isolated from Minnesota, USA - S1T2_Fb - Sphagnum magellanicum MG | ecosystem: Host-associated > Plants > Peat moss > Unclassified...
TAATGGGCAAACCGTCATTGGTATCAATGATTGAGCCACGTCATTGATGCCTCTCCTATAATTAATAACCTCCCAAAATTTATAGCTTGGACCCGGTCCCAACCTTATAAAATTTGAGAGGTTTTACTATACATGCCAATTTTCAAATTGCACACCTACACACAAAAACATTCATTTCATTGAACTAGTCAATTTCCATCCATTGCACGAACACCATCATTTACAAATATATAGAAAGAGCTTAACAAGGGATTGCTCTAACACTCATTTCATTAACCAACCAAAGCAAAGGTTACATACAAATCTATATTTCAGGATTTCAATCCTTGGTCTTCGAATGCAAACCCATGAAGACCTTGGAAAAAGATCCTTTTTAGGGTTTAATGGCTTCAAGTCCCTACTAGAACTAATATCCTTCTTATTTGATGATCTCCATGACAAAGATCCACTGTAATTGTATGTCCATGCACAAATGCCCATACATATTGCTTAATCCAAATTTAGTTTGTGCAACCAATGATATCATAAAGCACACCCAAAGAAATTTCATAGTACAAATGGAGGGCGCCTTGTACCCATGAATATCCCTCCTAGAAAAGAGGAGGGAGGGATCTTACACATACCCCCTTAAAGAACAGAAACATGGCTCACGCTTCATCCCAATCTTAAGGAGTAGACATAAGAATCCTCCCCCTCCTACACCTTGTGACCTACATATGTCTAGGACCATGATAACATTCCCCTTGTGCATTATGATTATGATGGACATCTCATAGGTGAGGGATATTGTAATGCCCTCCTATGCCTAGGACCAAATGATAGCACCAAGGTTCCTCCAACTAGCACATAGATATTTCCCCTGTCAAAAACTCAAACTATTCCAACTCCTACAGTTACAAGCTCAATTCTACACTATGACCCCAGAAAGAATGCTCAAAATCCAACTACTTTTCTGATATATTTCATCTCTGCTTCTTTGTTGCATCTCACTCTGTAGTTCTTTCAAATATTCTATCCCCCTCTTACAGATGCAATCCTCCCGCAACAGATCGGTCCAAAGTTCTGTTACATGTGCCTGGCTAGACAAAATATTCTACCTCCCATTTTTGAGAATTCCAGATGCCATTGAACAAAAGCCTGAAATCTGAATCCCTTAGATTCAATTCCTGCTTTCTGAACCAATATGCTACATGCTGACTACTAGGTTGAAACAAATGGATGAAAAAATGCAGTGCCCAAACATCACAGCAGCACCCAAAGCCCTAGTAGCAAATGGTCCCCCTTAAATACAGCATTGGTATGAAACTAATCAGAATCAGAGCCATCATTAACTGTAGAACGCACACTCCTCGCTACTTTTTCCTCACCATCCTCATCTGTAGCTTTTTTCGCAATGATGAGTCCTGCAAACAACAGCAAGGAAAACACTTCAAACAGCTCAGAACATTACACCTCACTGCTACATTTAGGGAATTTATTGCCTACCTTTTTCAGGAGCAAAATCAACATACCTAGCAAAGTGTTCTGTGATGTTCACTGTCAATTGCCCTAAATGCCCACATGCTCTTACAAAATTTTGCTTACATCCATAGTTTAAACTAAAATGCCCAAGATCAAGATGCTTGCATGCTGATCTATCATGGAATGCAAAGTGGCATGTTTCCACATGCACGACTAAAAGGAGATTTGATCATATGTAACTTGCTGTTCCCATATCAAAGTAGACCATTTGGTTGCATTGGGTTCTAAACATAATTCTCTACTTGCTTACAAAATTTCTGGCCAAGTAAAGAAATTGCAGGGAATTTAGCATAAGCTTGAAGGCAAAGGTGCTGTGAAAAGGATAAGGTCTGATTGCAATGATGGGGACTCTCATCTTGCAGATCATTTTGGCATTGAAAACCTTCAGGATGTGGCATATTGTATGTGGTGGATTTTGCAGCATGTGGGCATTGTGGCAGAAAGAGTGGCTTGAATTTTCTGCAGTCTGTCTCTAGGTTGAAGTCAACAAGAGAGTGTATGGGTTCAACTGTTATTGGGCATTTGTCCATACATCTCAATATAACCCTTCTTGGTGGAAACACAATTCACAAATAATGAGGACAGACATGTACCCTTCTTCAGTAATCGTGTCTCCAAGGCACTGGTGGGAAAGTCATCAACTCCTCCTAGTTCGTGGAAGCCTACTATCCTGTCAGTTGCCACACCATCCCTGCAGTACAATCTACATCCAGTTCATTTCATATTGATAAAGTCTGAAGTAACTAGCTCAAATGCCTGGAACATCCTATATTGCACTGCATACTGTAAAACTTCATCTTGGGGCATTCTGATGGTGAATGTAGCTCAGATTAATCTGTACAGCCAGTGTATCCAAATAATGACAGCATACACAGGTGATGGGGTAGGCATGTGGAGCTATATAGTCTGCCATTGTAGGCTGGCTGTACAGGAAATGAAGAGCAAGGTAAATGTCTTATGGTTTCTTAGACTTGGCCAGGATACTCCTAAGTACCTCCCTCCCAGATTTGGGGAAGACAATTTGGTCTGATCAGGGAATGCACTGCAAAGCTTTCATCTGCTCATAAATAACATTTGACAGTCATTTTAGCCTGCTTATTAAAGCCAAATTCTGAGCAACTTTCTAAAACCAAACTCTTGTGTTTCTGTAGTGCACCTGAAAAGGAGGACACAGGGCAGCACCTTGATTGCCAGCTTTGTAACAAAGAAGGGACAATTCTGCAAAATCAACAACAATCCACATAATAATGCCTAAGTAACTGCAGAACATTTTTAGTTGATCTGAAAAGAGGAGAAATATATGTTTCACCAAAATATGTTGGCTTAGGGTTTAAAGTGGAAAGTATTGTGTAGCAACAACATGAACTGACCTCTGCATCCACACAGATAAACTTGGTTTCAAAATACTTTGGTGCAAGGAGCTTGATGTGCTTGTCCATTATCCTTCACATCAAACATCAACACATAACCCACTGACCAAATGTGAAATATCTCTGTTGGATAACCCATTGCAGTTTTATGCTCTCTTCAAAGACAAATGAGGAAGAAGTCTTTCTAAATGTGGTAATTCTCTTCCAAGGAAAAGGCACAGCATCAGGCCCTTTTCTATGTTTGACATCAAAGCTAGACTGGGTAGAATGCCCTTAAGGTGATCATTTTCATCTTCTTCTTTCATGCAAACTTTTCCATGGCCCTTCAGTTCCAACATATTCAGCAGAACTGAATCTCTTCCAATCACTTCATGACACATAGAGCATGACAGGCAAAAGGTAGTGAAAGGAACTCTGACAAAACGAAGTCAGTGGGTGAAAGAAGTATGCTTCATACTTGCAGCGAAAGAATTCCCGATGAAAGAAGTGACACACCACCATGGGACTCCCTGTAACCTCACTTAAGAAGTCTGCTTCTGTCACCTGCTTTACAACGACTATCATATCAGACTAAAATGAAGCTTATCATAACTGTATCTTATGTGACCTCCCACACCATAAGCAACATAATTGTTGCAATCAAGGGCTAACTGTCAGAGCTGCACCTCTCTATATTCTCCATGGCCTTTCCTTTGCAGTGCTTGCCTCTTCTCTGCCTCTTTCTGCACTGCCACAAAAGCCAGCTCATCTACAGACAATCATACAGAGGAGTCCATATGTTGACAATATCAATAGAATGATTTGAAACTACTGAGGATGCCACATTTAGAGCATAAATAAAGTGAGTTCATACCTTGAGAGAGGCAATGCGCTCTGCATGGAGTTTCTCTAGCTCAGGATCCTGCTTCACTCTATGCACTTTAGTGATAATCCAGAGTTCTCCTTCAGTTTTTTCAATATGTCATGCTTCCTAACAGGCCTAATGACAAAGGAATTTGCTAAGGGGATTAACCAAGCAAAACAAGCAATAAGAATAAGTATGCAGATTGATGGGAACCAGAAAATGAAGAAGACACATTTTGGATTCTTTGGATACATTGTGTGTTGTGAACTTAGCAAGGTCAGAGGTACAGAAGGCACCTACATCCATAAGATCATCAAGATCCACAACCTCATGAGCTCGTCCACTCCCTTGTGCCTTCTCCTGCTCTAGTAACTCCTACAAATCCCAACTTCAAGGATCACAACAGCAGGTGCTACAGTAGCTTACAAACATTCCAACACTCAAAATGGTGACAACAAAGTTGCGCAAGCAAACAACATACATTTTGTATACTCAAGAATTCTTTTATCTGGGGCTGTATGGGAGGCCTTTATGAGCAAATAAACTTGTAATATGCTCATCTAAAGTGTCCCATGGTGCCACTTTGCACCTTTCTCTGTGTCCATGTTTTACTACAGGCACGCCTTCAATGCATCCTGTCAAGAATCAGGACAAGACAAGCTTTTGCATGGCATCGGTATGTGCAGTCCCGTGGCACTCTAATTCCTCATTTTCATGCGTGTTCTCCCACGAACGAACTTTTAGGGTTTACTGCCTCCCGTCGGAGCATGAAACACTTTCAGAAACCATCAGAGAAAATGCGAATGGCCAAAAGCTTCTCCTAAGGCCTCCCAGGTACAAAAGTGTCAACCGGGATTCCGAGCCTTCATCATTTCCAAGAGTTCGAAGTGCACAGACTTCAAAACACGGCTGAGCAATGCCCTAAAAACCAAAAGAAAACAAAGACCAAAGGGTTTGATATCGAGGTCTATATATACCTTCTGGTAGTCTTTTGCAGCCGCGTGAAGTGCTGTCCCCATCGCCAAGTCCCCCATCCTTGTCTTAAACTTCTGAGGATCCATGGATCCTGTCCGACACCAGAAATTTTACAACAACGACAATGCTACGCTCCTCTCGACAACAAATATGTGTGCACACAACGCGCGCGCAGTGACCGTCTGGTTCGTTTCGCGAATGGCGCTGTGTTCTTGGGAGTGCGCTCTTGCGCCGTCTCTCGCTCCTGCAACGTGCTTTGCTTGTGTGCAGCAGGAAGGCCTTACCAAAAGGCCTGGCAAAGGGCCCTTACCAAAGGCATTAAGAAGGGGCCTTACGGAGGGCCTTACCTAGAGGAAAGTTCAAAGAATTTTATTAAGATTTCAGTTTAATTTGATAATTTCAAGAGCATCTCCATGCAAGTATCTCCCCCACTACCTTACACCATCCCTTGCTTATTGGGGTAAAATGCCAAAGCATGGAAGGGTCCGAGGTAACATTATTGAAGCATGAGTGCATTGATGAAAGGTGTTAGAATGCAAACAATAGGTTTAATTGGTTAGCCTAAGCACATGACACAAAAACGGGGTCAACGTGGGCTAATACACTTGTTGTTAGTATGTTAACGTGGTGATTGTGAAAAACCGAATCTCCCAATGGCTTCACGTTAGATTGATCGTGAGTGCGTTAAATAGTGCAAGGGAAAAAAATGCTTTCTTACCTTATGAATAAAAAATAATGAAATTTACTATGGTTGTGAAAAATGGTGCAAGATTAGTGCCCATAGAAAGCCCACAAGGTTTAGAGAACAGAATACATTCTAAATACCAAAGATTGTTGAAAAAATTTAGAGAACATAAAAAGTTCAACGTATAACACATTTCACATCATGAATTTTCCTTGCAATGCACTTGCAAGAGCTCGCCCACTTGTAGTAGTCCTCTCATCTTTTATAGCTTCACATTTCTCCTCTATGAGTGTGGGGGGATCATCTACCAGATAGTTTTTTAGATTATTTGTTTGATGGGGAAAAAAATAATAATCTTGCATCTTATGTAAAGGAAACAAAGGCTTTAGAATTGGGGTTTTGCAAAAAAAATGTGGTAGGCAAAAACGAACATGTTGGAGATCATGGACAAATCTTAGTTTTTTGTGCTTATTAAACTTTGTGAAGAACAAATATTGGGAATACAATTGCAAGCCATTTAAGAAAAGCAACTGGAAAGCATTCACATATATTTTGAATGTCAGTCTTTCAAATGATGTGTGATGGAATTGAAAGCAAGTTTGAAACAAGTGGAACAAAATGAAAATCTACAAAATATTAAAAAAAAAAACTAAGGTAATTGGTGCACCTCCATTTGATTGGCCATGGTTTGAACATTTTGACAAATTTTTTTCTAACACTACTAAAATAAATTGCATACCTAATGCCACACAAATCAAGGTGTGGGTGTGATGAATTTTGAATTGAAGTTGTGAATGTTAGTGATGAAGAGGATGTCCAAACACCTCGGATACCTAATAACTTTAAGAAACAAACTTTTGTGTTTGGGGTCAAAATCAATTGTAATTGGTTGCTTTGCTTGTAGATGCGTTGAAGCCAAAAATGGTAGTGGTAGCAATGGCAATTGATTAAAAGGAACTAATAATGACAATTGACTTTGATTTCTATTTCCATTTTTGGGAATAAAAACGTGAATTCCATTTCAAAACTCATCTTGTATTACTTTGTCATGGTACAATTGGATGATTGATAGCCCATTGTGGTTATTGTTAAAAAAGAGCTCTGCTTAATCTTTCACCTTTTGCTTTTGCTTACTTTCCTTTTCTAAGGATATGTAATATATCAACACTAAACCCCATTAGGTTGCCATTTCTTATTCTTGCATTTACTAATCCAAGTTCCGGTGTAACTCACATTTCACAATAATTGTGAAATACACAACAAGCAATTGTGATTAATAATGTTTTATCAAAATGTTTTATATCAAATTTTGATAAAACATCATTAACTTTCTTGTTTGGAAGGTTTGTCAAAGTAATGTGAGTTTCATCTATAATTGCACGAATGTTAGGTATACTTATAAAATTTTCAAAACGAGCAATGAAGTGTTGACTTGGAAGAATATTGATGTATGTACTAAACAATTTGTCTTTGTCAAACAAACAATGTCAACACACATTCAAATTGTTAATGCACCCACATCGAATCAATCAGCCATATGTGTAGCATTAAATCCGTGAACAAATCAATAAATCATAATAGCCATAATCTTTTTAATCTCTAATTGTGACCTAGTAGGGTTTAGACAACTTGATTGCGAAAAAGGTGTCAATTCCAAAACTAGGTTATTGAAAGTTTCAAAAATCATTCTATAATGCAACACATTGGTTTCTACAAAGTCTCAATGTGTGTACTGTTTAGGTTTTCTTCACCAAAATGCAATGGATGTCTCCTCCCATTCACACCGGCCAAGAACATTGGAAAAACATTGAATCCTATTATGCCCCCATTTAAATTTGAAAGCACATTACACACTTTAGATTTAAAGGTTGCACAATTCCCAAGTGCATCAGAGAATATCATCCAAATGAGAAACACTTACCTGAGTGAGGTTGGATCCATGAACACAAATTTTGAAAACAACCAAAAAAATCCTAAAATAATGAAATGCACTATAGCAGTCCCAAAACAATGCAATTTTCACCCAAAAAAAAAAAAAAAACTATCACAAATCAATTTAAGTCTTTTAAAACATCCTTTGTCGTCTTGAAAAAGAATTGAAAAAAGAAACAGTGACTAGTGCTAAACAAAGCTTGAGAAAATGAGAGGTGTGCTAGACCTGCCTGTAGAAAGAGCTCTCTGAATTCTGGACTTCCTTCTCTCGTTCCCCTATGCCACAGCAGGAGTTTCATAAAAATTCCGCTTTACCTAAAGCCAGGGCAGTGGATGGCCCTTTGTGCCTGGCCTGGGCCATCAGATACCCCAGCAGATAGCTTGGGTGGAGGGGCCCACTACAGGCGAATATGCCTGCCCTCACTTGAGCATGTGCCCAGGCTAGGTGTGATGGGAGTGGGTGGGGTTACTTGTCCAAGGGATGTAGAAATCTGGAGTAATTGGAACCCTAATTTGAAGATCTTGTTTTAAAGATTGGGCTACTGTCGATGCAAATAGGGTTGTGAGGAGTTAACACAGCTTGCGACAGAAAATAGAAAGAGACCAGTAAGACAAGAGGAACGCCTCCCATAGTGTTAAGTCACAGTCCAAAGAAACTCCTCCCATAATGTTAAGTCACTGTCCAAAGACGACATCCTCATCTTTCCACACACTAGAGAGGAGGAGCATCATTGCTTTGTTGGATATAAAAAGAGCAAAGAAGATAGTGCTTGTGGTCCTTACCAAAGGAGAGTCTTCTGAAAAAATTAAAGGTAGTTTGAAGTCAAATTTCCTGCATTTGAAGCATCTGCTCCACCCTACAACATATCTATGAGATTGCATAAAATCCCACAATCACATTTGACAGTAACCAAACAAACATGAAAAGAACCAGTGTAGTAATAACTGTAGGAGTGTGACAAAGTATGAAGCTATCACTTTCATCATGAATGAAAGTTGTTAGCTTCCATTACTCGCCGCTGACTTCATCAGCTCCTGACAGTGGGTGTGGATAAGTACATAAAAGTCGGGTCAAAATTTGAGGCAAAAGAAATTTACAAAAAATCCTAAGTTTCTTTTGCTTTTTGGAAGAAACAAGCAGGACTGAGTCATGGTATCAGCTAGCACTCAAGAGACTGCTAATCCAAAAAGGTATTAGTGTGCTCATTCAACTTGCAACAAGCTTGTGAGTGTCAGCTTTACAATGAGATAACATACACCCTCCAAAATGATAATCAGTTAACTGTGCACAACCAATCTTCAAAAGAGGAAACATTTCACAAATTTTACCATCCAATTGTTGCATTGACACTGTCTGTTCTACCTCAGGCATTTACCATAATCTTGCTTCTAATGCATGCAATTTCCACCCAGTCAATTTCTCCACTGGTGCTTCACTGATACTAACTCCACTAATCAATTGATCACAAGGATACCAAGAAAACAGTAGCGCTTTGATCATAATCCAAAGTTGATATATTTTACAGACAAAAGGTATGCTCATACTTCTCCAGTGGCATAAAACTGATTTCCCAAAAATAATTGTAATTACCTTTCAAGTAGAACAATTCCAGTTGTTCCATTCTGTCAGTTTAAACTCTATACTTGGAGGCTGGCCCATATAGTACTCCTTTCCTGTTCCTGTGCATGTATAACTTTCACCTAGGACAACTTCAAACCAGCACTTCACACTCAGGGGCCAAGAGTACCCTTCAAATTACAGGCCTGTGAGCAATACATCGCCCTAGCCACCAAGTGTTGATATTTAATGGGTAATTACAGCAAACGCTCTCCTCATTGAAACACTGACAGGAGAATTAAGCAGTGACATGCATGAGCCATGAAAATCATCATGACCACCACTCACATAACAATGGACACATTGATTCAAAGATGTGTAATCTTGATATAGTACAGTGCTCTTGCATGGCAAATGTCATGGAAGACTGCACAATAAGTTCGACTTCATGCAAAACTGCAGAAATGAAAGGACATGAACTCATTGTGTACAGATGTAGGAAAAATCATGTCAGATAATTATGAACAAAGACACAGCAGCATGCACTATCTTTCAACTGGCATACCCTGGCACTATTTGGAAGGCAGTTAGACTTAGTCACCAGTCTTTTGAGATGGAGCTGTTCCAGCTGTGGGGGAGTCTGCAAAATACTCTTGATGGTGTATGTTGACCCCATACTGCAGTCACCATTATCCCACAACCAGTAAATGCCAATACAATTCTGAAAACAAACATTCTGCATATCATTTGTGACTTGAAAACAGATCCCAAATGATATGCAGACAAATGACACATGATTACTTGAGAAGACCTTATTGAAACAGGGAAATAGAGAGAACATATCTACATTCACCAGGAATGTCAGTTCCTCCCTTAAAACAGTTTCACAATGGTTTCATAAAGAAAATGATACTTTCATGATGCACACAAGAGCAGTACATTAGTGTCAAAGAAGGCAAGAGGGTTCAAGTGTTCCAACCTCCCGCAAAGCTGCTGACAAATCCTCTGTTGTTAACACAAGACGTTTCTCCTGCATTCCCCACCCCATGTACAGAAATATGAATTCCAGCAGATTATCCAACACAGTTGCTGCAATCTCTGACCACATGGCATTGCTGCATCCTTTTATACCCAGAAGGGTAGAATATCAACTCACTCCAACCTTCAGGCAATAAAGGTCAGTTGTAACTCAGTAATAATACACCGACAAATGAGCAGCATTGTTTTATTATTGCACTGAGTAAAAGACCAACAAAATTGGGTATAGAAGGTAAAAGCATGGAATTGCAAAAAGGACTGATCTCACCTTTCCATGCTGATGCCCTTTCTTGTCCTTTGTGGCTGCAGATTGCCTAATTTTGCAATACCTTGTCCAGCCAGCACCCACTCAAAACTCATTTAATAGCTTTTCATCTCTTTACATGTATATCAAAATATGTCATAAAAATAAAGAAGGGCTTACCAGAAAGGCACCACAGACCTCACAGGCATGCATACAAAAAAGAGAACTAAGATGCAGAACCTCCAGTGAAGCTCTGCACCTTAGTTTGATCAGATCTACTTCTGACCCTGTTATATCTCACTTTTATTGGGAGATTTTTGTGAAGGATTCAGAAACTTACTGCAAAGCATCACTAGCAATTTCTCCAATAAACTTCTGGGCAGCTATGGACACCAACCTTGTTCTGCATATTGACAATCATGAATATCAGCACAGTTGACATTTCTGAATTACAATTTCGAAGAAACCCAAGTCCAAAATTATGGTGGACTTGTGAAGGGACATGCAGAGACTGAAGCAGATATGAAAAGAGAGGATGAGGGTAGCAAAGACTGCTAATTTTTGACCTACAGCATCCATCACTTTTAGCAAAGTCAGTAGGTAGGGTAAGGATGTTTACACACGGATGTCAGGACATTGGAATCCACTCCTGCTCAAGTAGTGCTCTGCAAGCTCATCTGGAATCTGGCAATTATCCATATCAATCAAGGCTCAGACACACCATGCAATGTCCTGAAACTATCACTGGGGTAACATACACACACTCTCTGTGTGTGACCTCATAAGCTAAGAAAATACAAAAGATCCTCTCCTCCCTTAATCACTGTACTGGAATTCCACATGCAGCATAATATTTATAAATCCATGACCAAATGACCAAAAAGAAATCAGATAACTGAATCCCCGGTTACATGGCTAGTCTTCATGCAAATTTAGCATCCCTGCAGACGGAAAGCATTCTGATATAGGCCCTTGGTTCTCTCTCTATCAGAGTACAAATGATATTTGCATGCTCTGCACTGTGTATTGCCAGTGCAAACAACATTGTTTGCAGTTGGAGTGAGCAAGCTACAAAATCCTAAATGATTCAAACACAACAAGAGTGCAAAGATAGTAAACAAAACTCTATACCACTGGTTTTTACCATGGATACGAGAGAGAGAGAGCTAAAATCTTAGCTCGGGTTTTAGCTCTCTCTCTCTCTCAGAATACAAAAATTATTTGCTCACTGTGCACTACGTATTGCCAGTACAAAAAAAATTGTTTGCAATTGGAGTGAGCAAGCCACAAAACCCTAATAAACCCTGAATGATCCCAACACAATAAGGGTGCAAAGACAGTGAAACCCCGGAACACCGGCTTTGACCATGGATACGAGAGAGAGAGAGAGAGAGAGAGAGAGAGAGAGAGAGAGAGAGAGAGAGAGATGAAAAATCCTCAACCAAAAACACTAAAAAATGATCGCTCCAAACCAAAGAACGCAAGGGAAAATAACGAAGAAGGAAATCCAAAAAAATTAGTATCGCTTACCGTGGGAGTATAGTCGAGGAGGGAGGAGAGAAAGTCAAGGAGAGCAGCATCGCTGTGAACTTGTGGTGGCTCCCCTGCTGCTGCTGCCGCCGCCGCCGCCGATACCGCAGCGCCCTGCTGCTGCTGTTGCTCCGCCATCGCTGCTGCCCTCTCCTGCCCTGCGCGCCATTCGCCGACGCCATGAACAAAATGCCAACTGGCTAGACGGGGAAGACGACCTATTGGATGAACCTCATCCGAAAATGGTTGTTTTCAACAAATATCATCTCAAACTACAGGGAAGCTCCAACAATGATGGAGATGAATGTGGATCGATATCCCGATGTCGTGGATGTGAAACAATTTTCTCCTGTGGATGAGAAAGCGTGTGAGCCAAGCTTCCGCTCGCTAGCGATGGAGGGTGGGGGGCGGGGGCGGCCATATCGGCGCTTGCAATAGTATCGCAGCAGGAGCAGCGGAAGAAGCAAGCTAGTATCCAGGCTCCAAAGACGACGTCGTAACTCAGAAGCAGCAGTGCCTGTGAGCTGAAGCCTCTGGAAATTTTATGTGAGTTTCATGGAGTAGTAAGCAAGAAGTTGAAAGGAGGAGGAGATGATGGAGGTCCTGCACGGGTGTGGAATTATGTGTAAGGAGGAGGAGAGAGAATTCTAGAGGGAAAGGAGCGGGAAATTTTTGAACGCTCACTGTGTCGGATGCGTAAATTCTCTTTCGAGACAGCTTGATTTTTTCGTATCTGCGATCCAATTCACATAGTCGACCGAAGAAGCTGGTGTGGTATCGGTTTGCAAGTTGCGTTTGTGATCAAGCATGGCGATATACTAGTCAGTCTCTCTCTCTCTCTTTCTCTCTCGTCTCGTCTGTCTGTTTCTCCCCCTATTTCTCCAAGCGGAGGTTTGCTAGTTTTGATTCCTCACAAGCTTAGTTTCTGCCTGCGCTCGTCGTCATGTTAACTTACCACTTTCAAAGTATCGGCGTTGTGGAGTTTTTCTCTGCAATCTCATAGATACATGCTTCTTGCTAATAGATTGCAATTTGTTTGGGGATGAACAAAACATGCCATCTGAGCCTCATCAATCGCTCTTCTTCTCCTTTTTTCCCCTAAACTTTGGATTTATTAGCCAGGTTTTCTTTCAAGTCTTCTTTCCATGTGGAAGCTTTCTGGCTCCACTCTAAACAGGATGTTGTTTTTGCTCTTTTCTCTTGCTGAAGGTGGAAACTCTAGGGCAATGACTGCACATGTCTGGTTGGATGGAGTACAGATGTTCCAAAGGAAATTGTATTCCTTGTATCATTGCTCCTTTCACATGTGTGTGCATTGACACATACTGTGCTCTGTCCAAGGAGATTAGAGTCCCTCCCGTTGATGATTCCATACAATATAGAGCTAATGTTCTTCATCCTCGATGCTCGACTTCCCAGCCTTGGGTCACTTCTGTTTTTAGTTTTAGGTCAAAAAGTTATTGTACATTCTCCACCATATTCTGTAGTTATCTGCATGGCAACTCTTCATTGCTACCAGTGATGATGATGATGGTCTGACACTTTGTGAATGACTCTGACAAGGTTATGACTGGACTCATTATCCTCTTTTACCTTCAACATGCTGTGGAGATTTCTCTGCAATCTCATACGTATATATATACATACCTACAATCGGCATCAATAGCTGATGAAGTCAGTGGGGGAGTAATGGCAGCTAGTCATGGCCACTCATGATGAAGTGATGGTCTGATACTTTGTGAGCTACTCTCACAGGGGTTATGAGTTATGATGGCATTCATTCTTGTCATGTTCGTTTTGGTTTTGCTGGAACTTACACTCTGGTTACCTCTAAAGTGTTATTGTGGATTAATCTGTGCAATCTCATATATTTTGTTTTGGTTTTGTTGGAACCGATGCAATGGTTTCCTTCAAAGTGTTACTGTGGAGTTTGCAATCTCATAGATAATATCTGCATGATTGATCTTTGTAGGGGAGTCTCTGGGTTGTTTCAGGTGGGACTTAAAACTGTTTCACCTCCCATTCTCTAATATAGCGTTCTTATATTTCTCCCTGCAGCTGCAAAGGATGCAACAGATGTCTTAACCTTAATGATGAGTTTCTGTATTCTGAAAACCAGTACTTTGATGCTGGACACAAGGGCACGTTGTCATTTTCTGAAGTTGATAAGAGTGATTTTCGGCAAAAGGAGCAAGTAAAATGCTTTCCATTCTTCGAGACACTGAATTATTGGGGAATTCAGAGGCGAAGGACAAAACTGATGTGTGCAGCTTGTGGCAAGTCTCTTGGCTACATTTACAAGGATGGTCCACCGGTTGACCCAACAATTGGCCAATTTGGATTTGGTGCAACTCAAATGATTCCTCGCCTCCAAAGGTATCGACTAAAGAGAGATGCATTAAGAATTCGCTATAAAAATGTGTAATGTGGGAACTTGGAGTGGGGGTGAATAGTCTTCGCATTGGCTCTCTTCTTTATGCCCTTGTACCATGAGATGTGAATTATAAACTAAGTGATAAGAGAGTGACTGCATTTCTTTTTGGCTTTGCAGCTGTGGAATTGGAAGTTAATTTTTGCTCCCTCCTGCAGCATCTGTTTGAAAGACAAACTAAGCAAAAGTTATGTACCTTGTTTACTACATCACTACTTCCCAGTCCACTTAAATGGGGACTCAATAGGAAAAATGCATCCTATATTTAGGTTAAGTGATTTTGTAGAGCAGATGAATTCCTAATAACAGCGGAAGAATATAAGGCTTCCCATGTTATCTAATTGACAATGTATCTTGTAATTCAGTTGGTACTTCTGCCCATTTCTCTTTCAATAGCTCTGGAGTGCATGGATCCTAAAGCATTCCATATTTTGGACAATCAGAAGAGATGGTAGGATTTAACTACTCTGTAAGTTGGGTGTTTCTTTGTGGAAGGATTCTCTTTTTCTTGTGGTTGGAGAGGTGGGTCACAGGATGGATGTTTTACATGTTGGTGTTATAGCAAGCAGATACTTGTGCCTATTGAAAGTTGTAGGATTCCTTGCTTCCCCCATTGCAGTTGGTTTAGATGCTTTCTTTGCACTAAGGAGAAGCTAAATTGAAATGATGCTTACCCTTGTGAGCTGTGGGAGTACAACTATTTGTTTTTCAAAATTAGCTATGCCTTGTGAGGGAATGATAAATTTAATGGGGACTTCTGAAGAATTCATGTGTTCATTGTTCCTTTTGTAATGACAATAGTAGTCAGGCAAATGAAGAATTAGTGAAACCTTTGAGGGTAGTGGTATGTGTTGTTTGAAGTACTTGGAATAGATGCATTGTTCTAATGCACCTAACCTAGTATTGAACTCTTGTTTAATGGAATACTAGTGTGGCCTGGCTCACTTGTGAAGATGACCTTGAAGATAGATATCAATTGTCAAAAAGCTATTTCAAAGTTTTAATTAATTTATAGTGATAGAAAATACTTAAAATTCAATATCTCCCCCACCCTAGGTCTAAAAATTATGAAACCACCTCTATGAATTCCCATCAAGGGTTTTCCAACAATATCAAGAGCTTGCCCCAATTTTTAATAAATATTTAGTTTTGATTTTGTTGAATTTGTTTTGACAATTTTTTTCAATATTCAATAACTCTTGCACTGAAGGTTTCTAAGTCTAAACTAGTGTTTTGTGCTAAAGTGTCAATAGCTGTATATATGGTGTGTAAATTCAGTGTAAGCATAAATCATTTACACTTACATGTCCAAATTTTTTACATTTACACTTATCCTGTTGAAGTGTATATATAATTTTTTTGCACTTACATGAGGCCAGTGTAAATATTTGTCAAATACACTTGCACAGGCCTGTGTAAATGCTTTGGGGTATGTAAGTGTAAATACTAAAATTATTTATAAAGTTACCTTGTCTTTGGGCCTCCTTTCACCCCAAACCCTTATTTCAAAGGTATCCATTAAGTAAGCAAATTTTATTAAATCTGGCAATGAAATGCTGAAAATCAGCATTAAATGCACAAGGTTCAAGTTTAATTATAGTAGTTTTACAAGTAGGAGCAGTAATGGAGGTGCTAAAGAAAAAGGAAAGACAGGGTGAAATTCAGTTCAGCACAAAAACTGAGGTCCGCCAACCCTTGAATGCTAATGTGTTTTATTTTTTTGAATCTCACCCTATTTATGATCAAACTCGGGGTTCTTGTGTTGTTTTCCTTACTTTATACTTTATAGATAATTTTATTATATATCTTTAATGACCAGACCTTCTTGCAAGGTCATTCGAATGAGTCGTGGGTGTTTTTTTTGCAATGGGCCATTTAGCTGGCTTATCATCAAAAATTTATGAAATCTTCTCTACTGAATTAAAAATCACATTTAGTACATTGTTACATATTTACATTTTTTTACATAGCCATGTAAAATCATATATATGTATAACTTACATTGTTTTATTGGACTGTGTAAAATTATACAAATATATTTACTTTTACATGACATAAAATAAATTTACATAAATTTACACTTACACTTGCACATAATGTAAATAAATTTCATTATGGGATTTACACTTACATGAAATGTAAGTCCCAAACCATTTACACGCAGAACAGTAATCTAAACATTCCCAAATCTCTTGGACACACCCTAACTCATCTAGAGCTTTCCAATGATATTGGCAAGAACATAATCATGAGTGGAGAGCAAGTGCCATGGTTTGAGACTCACCAAGGGTTTTTCAACTATTTCAAGAGTACGACCTTAAGGAGGAAGGGAATGCCATGGCTTGGGAGATTTTAATTCTTTAGATGCATTCACACTTGATGTTAGGGATTCTAAGGTAAAGTCTTGTAACACCATGCAAGCCATTTAGGACTTATACTTAGTTGCCATGAAAATTTTATGTTAAGCTAGCATTCACTTAACATTGATCTATGGTCCATTTAACATTGGGTGCCACCTAGGATGCCACCTAGATTTTCATTTAACACTAACTTAACATCAAATGTGAATGCACCATTAACATGACAAACAAACCAAACGAACAACCTTTCTTAATAGATAGGTATTTTATTTATTAAGTAAGGTATTAAATGCATTTATTGTTCACTTCATATGGAATTTTTTTTGTTATAATGAAATAGATCCAAAAAATAAGCTAAATATGAAAATATGTTTGACATCCTTGAGGACTTATTGTGGCACAAAACATTTTACCAAACATTCCAAGGGTACAAATAAAATGTTAATTTTTCAAATCACATGTGAATAAAATATTACTAAACCTTTTGATACATTTTGGCCTATTGGAATACCTTTTCAAGTTTGACAATAATTAAATTATTTTTGAAAATTTTGAATTTCTAAGAAACTACTTGCTTCAAATGTCAAAATTTAAGAAAATTACAAGTAAGGGCAAAATACAAAAATTGGTGAAAATTGGGGAGTTTCTTGTTAGGCCGGTCCACCATTGCAAAACAGGTATTCAATAAAGTTATTCATAAAGTCACCAAAACTTAGGGTTCTCACCATGAGTTGAACCAAAACTTAGGACATAGTAAAAAAAAACCAAGGTGAGCCGAAAACAAAGGAAAATAATATAAGGTAAAACTCGAAAATGCATTGATTTTGCAACTTCCTCAAGTTTCACTCTGTCTTTTTATGTTTACTTTTCGTGCACCTTGACAATAGGGTCTTTGTCTCCCATGCGCCTTGACAAAGTAACAACTTCGTCTGTGAGTGAAAAATGCTTCAAGCTACAAATGTGAGGTGTAGAGTTTCTGAGTGAACAACATGTATTGTGAGTGGGGTGCAAACACAATCAAAGGAGCTATTATGCCCAAGGTTTAGGAACTTGAAAAGGACTAGCCCTTTTTTCATTAAGCACGTGGCAGATGCTAAATGGTTGATCAGGGTTTGAATAATCTAGCATAGGTAACCATCATGATAGTGATTGTAATGAAATATTTAAATGTCAATTAATAGAGTTTCATGTGCTTGCGCTTTTTGCCTTAATTTACATGGGGTGACTGTCACCATCGTCTCCTTCCTTCCATGGCCATTGTTGTCATCTTCTTCCTTTGGTTGTGATAGATGTGCATAATCCTTAATAAGTTCATTTTAGTAATTGCCAAAGTTAAAGAGCTTTGTGAAAGATCATAATAAGTAGTTTTGTTGTGAAAAAACACACACATATATGCATTACAATTTACAAATCTAGCTAGAATTTACATGTGTTCAAAGATGGATGCATGAAAAGGTTTTTTGGAATGGGAAAACTTTCAAGCATTGTACCAAATGATTGATTTTGAATGATGTTTGGCCTTACATTCAAGCAATTCGTCCAATTGAAAACAAAGTCGCATTGCTCTTTTGCAACAAATTGACCATTCTATTGCACCTTAGAATTAGATGGCAAGTTTGGGCATCACTTACACAAACAAAACACAACATGGTAAACATTTGACATCATGGAGTATTTCAAGTGCTACAAAACTTTTGAGTGAACAGAAGAAGGAAGCAAAGGTAATTCTTCAAAGGGATTAGTCAATTGCATAATTCTTACTTGAAGCTTATTTGAAGTACCTAAACTACCACATCTTTAGTATTCCACTAAAAGTCTTGACCATTTGCATTGTTCATCTCAAATAGCTTCACATTTGTTTAGAACAAGGTATCTAACTAATCAATGTAAATAAACCTGCAACTTTCACAACAACTTAAAATTGAATTTAAACCACACAATAACAAAAATCATATAGGTTGTAGGTCTCAATTGTTAGGGGAAACATGTATATATATAGTGAACATGCCAAGGGCATGGCTACAACATGTATTCTTGCCAAATTGTCATATGACGTAGGTAATTCTTCATTCTTCACCAATAGACTACCTATCTTCTACAAGTCAATAAAGTATCCCTAACTCCCAAAGACATATAAAACCTTTGAACACCCTTTCGTGTAGCTGATGGAAGCATGGGGAATTTTGATGTTACCACAAGATGAAAGTACACATACGTTGGCCTATAATTTGTTTTTAGCTTGTATGAAATGTTTGGACCTCATTGGTGGGACACCTTATCATACCACACACCTCATAGAATTGTATCCCCCTGATACCAAATGTTACCCTAATCGTTTTCAAAGGTTTGTTCACACATATGCAATGGCTTGTTACAAAGAACAACAAAAAAAGGGTCCCCATTTTCCAAGTCATTAGATATGATAGCGAAGTTATCACCCAATTTGACCTTTGCAATTTCAATTTCCAAATCACCATCATTTTTAGCATCTGAATCAAAGTTTAAAGCTTCAATTTGAGTTATGGTTGTATGCACCTATGTAATAAAATCAAGAAATCACTACTTCTTTAAGGATGAATCTCAAACATGAAATTGAAAACACAAAAAGCCAAAATCAAAATATGCCCATCCAAAACATGAAAGACATTTACTAATAACAAATGTTGAAATTAAACCTACATACCTGGGCAATGTTGCTAGGTTCCAATGTTAGTAGTCTCCGAGGCATCACATGTGTTTGGGCATTGCAGAAATCAAAGTTGTCATCCATGCATTTAGGGCAGAAGCAAGCAAGGTCCCTCACATTTAGTAGAGTATTATTCAAATGGGAAATAGATGCCATAGAGTGCATGGACCGAGAATTGTCAATCTTCTTATAATCCTAGCTTGTTCTATGATCCACATCTTTAGGCCTTATTAGATGAAAGTATTGAACCACATCCTTACATTTGGGTAGGCAACATGTTGCTCATTCTATTTTTTTTCACAAAATGCAACATTTGTAGCATTTTGGAATTGCACATTATCCATGTTCATTTGCTCCTTTCATATCTCTTGCTTCAAGATAACACAAACCCCATCATGGACACCTTTTCCATGACCATTACTGAAATAGGACCAAACCATTTTGCAACCATGTGGCAAGTGCACATGATCTCTAGTTTTTGATTAATACCTACAACCAAAAGAAATATGTGAAGGCATGAATTGTGCATGAAAAATAAAAATTGTGCATGGAGGTTTAGGGAGCTCAATTGAAAGGCAAACCTAGCAACATGGTACCAAGTTTGCCTGGACTTAAATTGAATTGCACACCCATTTGACCAAACTAAATGTTCATTGTAGTAAAGGCCACGGTTAGTCAATTGTGACCAATGTTGTTCCAAACAATGTTGAGCAAATAAAGTGTGGTGTTTAGTGTCCTCAAAAATCCAATAATGGTATTCAATGATCAACTCCTTTGCACCCAAATTGGGATTGGATATGTAGGTAGGATTCCATTGGTAGAAAATCTAGACAAGTACGGTTAGCTGAAAAGAATGCCAATGCATTTCATGTATTTCATTAAAGTCTTGGAATGTGTAATTTTTTGCAAAATCTATTACATACATGCAACTTTTAGGCGAGAAGTTCTCAAGACAAGTTTTGTATTGCTTTTCTTAGAAGTGCACAACAAAATTGTGTGTGATAAATTTTTGCAACCTAGGCTTTAGGTAGGATAAGAAGACATGGGTAGTAATATCCTTGTGTTGTAGCCTCAAGACCTTGTTATCAAGGCTTGCTCTTGCTTTCCCATGGATTACTTTTTCATAACACTTCCAAGACATCATTTTGTCAATCCTTTGGTCATTTTCATCAAGGTAGGTCATCAACATGTCAATTCCACAACTATCACATTTTCCTTTTAAGCAATTTAGAGCATGGAAGGTGGAATCCCTTACCGAACACATAATGGACATCCACATATCTATTAAGTCGTGGAATGTAGTGTAGCTAGTTGTGCATACACTAGGGATGGAGTTGCCACAAACATCATAGGTGCAATTGCATTGCTTCCCATGTATTCCTTTGCTTTCCCCTCGCATATTGTTAAAGCCTTCTTGAAGCTCATGCATCTTTATGTGATATTTACATGCACATGTGTTCCTTTCCTTTAGTTTTCGCCCATGTAATGGTTTCAATTTTTCAAAAGTTCTCAACCCAACTCTCCTACCATGTGCTTTCACAAAATGACTATAAAAATCTAACTGCAAATTCCAAATAGGTCAATGAATTATATGATTATCTTGTGCTTGCAACATATACACAATAAGTAACTATACGTATTACATAGTAATTGAAAAGACCATCTAAGTTACCAAAAAAAACAGTATTTGCCTACAACTAATAACCAATTTACTGTATTGGTTACTAGTTGAAGGTAGGCAACCTACTTGAGAAGTAAAAAACATATATAAGAAAACAATGTTTAACTTGAACAAATATGCAGGAACCCAAGAAGTAATAATGACAGTGACAAGTATTGATAAGTAGTTGTCGTATTCAACTTGTACATGATAAAGTAAAAATGAAACACCCTCAAGTATAGTGACAACATAACAAGTACCAAAGCCACAATGTAAAGTAATGACCATAAACTATTAATAGTCAATCTATTTGACAAGTAAAAGTGAAATGCCTTCAAGTATGATGACAATGCAGAAAGTAACTAGGGTTTTAGAACAAGTACCAAAGCCCCAATGACAAGTACTGACCAATAAATACAAGTATTAGGGTATTACAACAAGTACCAAAGCCCTAGTGACAAGAAGCAACTAGTAATACAAGTTTCTTGGGGTCTTACAACAAGTAAAATAACATAAATGACTAGTAGCTACAAGTACTCAAACCAATAAAAAGTAATGAGAGCTAAACAACAAAGTGACAAATGACTTAGCCCAAGTACCCAAGGCACAAGCACAAGTACTAAACATGAGGATTAGTAATCAACTTGCACATGAAAAGTAAGGGGCACACACACATACCAAGTATTAGACTTATAACACAAGTATAGAACCCACAATGACCACCAAGTGATCGCAAATTACAAGTAATTGGGTTACTTGGAGCATGATGGAAATTGAACATGTGTAGCAATTAATTAGGATTATAAGCAGAATTGCAAGTAATGAACATTAATTGTGAAACAATATGTGATTGGTAAAAAACATGCCCATCATATTCAAAACTTATACAACTATATATACAAGTTCCCAAAATTATGACCATCATAATGAGTGGCCCTTAAATCTCCAGATTTATGCCATAAATGTCTGCATCAATTTGTAAAGATATTGACACATGGCAAACCACATAGGTGTTCAAAACAAAACAACATGACACATATCTTATATGTATGCAATATCATTGATGTCACCAACCTAAATGTCTTTTGTACCATTTGAAAATTAGTCATCAAAGAAACCTAGAATGAATTTTTATGAACATGAAGACATGTGCAGTTAATAGTTTACTTGCATCTCTTGTAAATAATGAATGGGATGTTCCTCCCAATTCCCCACTTTTATATGTATGTGCTTTACATCCTTCCTTATAAGTGAAATTGTTGTAGTAGCATCCCAAAAACTCAAGACCAACTAATGATCATTTTCACCGATGGCATTTGATTAACACTTCTGTGTGTGGTAGCCCTCCCCAGATATTATCCCCTATGAGATCCACATGGATCTTTCGTGTTATAGCCTTGGACAAAAGGTATCTACTACCACCAATTGTTCAATATATGTAGTGTTGAGAGGGTCCACTTTGATGTGACACCATTGTAGTTAGAAAAACATTCTTATAGGGCAAGTTTTTTTTTTTTTTTTTTTTGCACTACAAGTTGTGCATAAACATCTTTCATGGATTCAAGAAGGTTGAACTTTTGTTTAGTGTTTCTAGCATGCCTAGCAAATTCTAGAATGAGGTTTCAAACAATTTCCCTTGTCTAAAAACCTTCGTAAAATGTTTTCAAATTTATTGTGGGCTTTAATATACTTCATAAGAAGGGCCACATGTGTTTATATTTTGAAATGCACATGTAGTGAATCCTTTTAACAAATGCTATTGATTTTGAATCTGAATGTCTTTAATGGTCAAAAAAGTTCAAAATTTGCCATCATGGTTAAAAATAATAATTATACATTTGACGATAATTTAGGTCCTCATGCAAAAAAATATAGTTTTTATTATAATATGAGTCATGTTTGGTTTCAATATTAATATCCAATCCCAAAAATTACATTTAAAGTAAAGTTTTGATATTTAATAGACTAATACATGTAGGACATGTGTAAAATGCAACCTTGGTAAGGATTCCAACCTTGGTCATTGTAATTCCTTTTATTGTGTTTTTACCTTCACACCTCCCAATTTACAATTTTTTAAAGGAGTTAATTTGGAACCCGTGATTGTTTAACATCCCCATAAAGATCCAACAAAATGTGGGAGTTGAAATACACACAAGATATTGATTTCAATGTAATAAAACAAGAAAATCACCATGTAGAAGACTAGTTTTATGATTCTTAGGGTTTTATTCATGTTTGCAACAAACAATATTTGGAATAAAAAATGAAGCCATGTTTTTTATTTGTACATAGATATTCAGTCTCACAAAACAAATCCAACCACTCTTAGAAATTATGTGATATAACAACATATCCACATAACACTTGGAGCAAGGCAAAATAAATGTTTACAAGGAGACCTAATCTACACTTGACAATTTGTTACAATACAAATTAAGATAACCAACCATGACAAGGGAGTGACTAAGAAAAGAACCCATACATGTCTCCTTGCAACAATAATTGGAGCTTCCCCTTAGCATCATTTCCAAACTCATAAGCAAACCACCTTTGCCCCATTAACAAATTGATCCTTTGTTTTCTCACTGATTGTTCATCTTGCCTTGTGATGCTTCACGTTTAAGATAGAAGAAGCAACCAAAGAGCCAATTATAAAAAGAAACAAGAACATGTACATCATTAACACATTAGGTAAATAAGACATTGATGAAATTAATATTGAGGAGGAAAACAAAGCAAAACAAGTGAGATCGAGTAGTGTGGGGAAGGCCATACCCTTTAAACACCCGTATTTATTGATGCCCAAATTCAATGCATTTTACAATTTCTTGATGTCACTATCTCCCACCCATTTGTTACATGCTTCATGATATTACATTGTTAACTTGCACAACATTGCCATCGCCAAGGCATTGGGAAAAGCTTGGAGATGGCAATAGAAAATCACGGAGCTTCCAAACCCCACCAATGTAAACCCCATGCCTTGCTCTTGAACTACATTCCTGCGTTGCAATGTCAAACGCCTAGTTAGAAACCCTCCATCCAATGGTGACCATCAAACCTTAAAGCTCCATTTAACGGCTAAAATGTGGTAACAACGTATTTGAATCTACTTGCCTAGATTGAAAGATATTTGTTACTTGCTTTTCTAGCCCTTTGAAATTACACATGTGCGCCCAAAAGTTGCCATAATTTTGGGATAGTTCTCCTATGCACAAATGACTTCCATTATGCATCTTTTGTTATTAAAATGATTCAATTTACACAATTTGAACCCTGTCAAAAGTATGTTTTCATTGTAGCAAAAAATAACATGCATAACATATTTTTCTATGTGTATATAATTTGCATTTTTTATTTTTAACTTTTGAATAACATGCTTTAAATAATTCTTAAATGAACCATATGCTTGGTTTCATAAATGGTTACTTGTGCAAAAAAACTAATTACTTGTATGCAAATGTGACAATAGTGTAATTTTGGAAAGTATGTAACAAGTAGGTATTTTTTAAAGTTAATATTAAATCTCTAAATTTAGAAAACTTCTCCATCCCACATTTGATTGGTTCATATGATTCAAAAGTTCAATCTTAATAGTCATCTTCTATTTTTAAAGCCTTTTTTTACATAATTCTATTTTTTTGCCTTTGAGAACTACTTTTCTGGCATACTTTAGCATGCTTGGACCCTTAACCTTTAAACCTTAAAACATAACCTTAAAGCCTAAACCTAAACGAAAAGCCTAATCCTAATCCTAACCTAAACCCTAACCCTTATAACTATACCCTAAAACTTAAACTTAAAATTAGTTCTTAAAACCTAATCTTGAACCCAAAGCCAAAAACTTAATTTAAAAACCTAAACTTAAACCATAAACCTTAAATCCTAACCCTTATCCTAACCTTAACCTTTACACCTTTTCACATAACCTTAAAACCAAAACCTAAATTAATAGCCTAATCCTGACTCTAACCTAAACCTTAACCTTTAAAATTTAACGTTAAAACTTAATCCTAAACCTTAAATCTTAACATCTAAACCTAAAACTTAAACATTAAAACATTGAACATTAAAGCTTAAATCCAAACCTTAGATTCTAAAAACAAACCCATATTCCTAAAATGTAAACCCTAACCTTAAAAGTCCTAAACCCTACTAAATACAAATGAAATGAGATGATGGTTTAAAAAAAAATACTTGTGTGCATTTTGTTATAAGCTACAATTGTAGCAAGGTTAACTCTAGGTGCCAACTTGGGCCTCCCAATGTGTCGCATCATGAACATATCCTCGCCCATGTACCTAGCCCAGGTCGCCCAATAAGTACTCAAAATACTCGTTTGTGTGAACAAAATGTTAATGCTAGTTCATGTGGATGTTTGATTGTCATGAGATACTAACATCATGGAATGACCTAGGGTATTCGAAATCCAAATATATGAACAACCCATGGTGGTCCACCACCACTGTGTTGTTCATGCAATACATCTTTTTTTGCCCATTAAACCAACTCCAATGGGTTAAATTGTTCCAGGGCTTACAAATTTTGATGAGAGTACTATTAATAAATTTGATGCACCCTAGAATTGTGGAAGTTGCATAGCCAAAACCCGAAACTCCTCAATAGTGGGCCATCGGATTTCATCAACAATGGTGGAATTGATGCAAGATGCAATAAAGATGCCATCATCATTTATTGCACTCTTGCTCCAATTCCATAGGAATGCATCATATTTGGTGACGTTATTGTGTTTCATATACAATATGAAGTTGAACAAATGTTGTTCCAGGGTCAACTTGGACGGTTGCCCAAAAATGTGGTGTGGTTCCCTAAATGACCTCACAAGACCAATTATGTTAGGGATCACAAGTTGTGCCAATTCTTCAAACTTAGTCAAATTGAAATTGGTTAAGGATTTGAACGAACCTGGCGTGACCCACATGGTTGTCAAGACATCTCGATTGCCTATATTAGTGTCCATAGATTGAACACCACCATCCTTCAATTTCGTTGGTGTGCAGAATTCCCAAGTGTTGACACATGCAATTTTGGCTTGCATTGCAATTTGAATTTCATCAAGGAGCTCTTCATTGCAACTTGAGGAGCTTGAGTCAAGACTAGGCACAACAATCTTCGTAAATAACAAATTGGGAGTAGGAATGAAATAAGATTTTCCCCCAAAAAATAAAACTTGAAATCCTAAACCCAAACAAAAAACTCTTATGGTTCAAGAGAGTATATATGGAGTGGCACTTGCAAAAAGAGAAGGATAATTGAGAGTTGTTTGAGTTTATATACCCCTAACTTAAATTGGCACCGAAGTAGATAGGTATCCAAAATGCCTTAGGTGATGATCCCCAAACCAACCACAAAAGAACCCTCCCCCAACCCCTCGAAACATCACTTATTTTTCTGCCAAAGTTATTGAAAATTTTCATAAAAAAACCCTTTGAGAGGGTCAAGGGGTTAATTTTGGGGTTGCCATTGGGGGAAATTTTTGAAATAAAAAACGTTGCTTCCAATCAAAATCCCAAAATAGCCCCAATATTAAATAAAAAAAGAATCCGTGCCCCCTCCCCCTGGCCTTATGAGTTCATGAAATAACCCTGCCACCCCCACGCCCCCACCTCCCCCAATGCTCAATTAATTCATTGTCCAAAAGTTGGATAGTCAATGCAGTCAAACCCTGATTCACCTTGTGTTTTCTCAAAATCCTTTAACTCAGGGTGACTTTAGGGATGTGCCGGACTCAGGGTGAAAATCGAAATACAAGGCGTAACACAGTGTGAGACTCAGGGCAACTTTACGATTTTATAAAATAATTGACAACATTTCTTTCTCTTATAATTATTAGAAATTTATTTCTCCCATTTTTGCAGAAAGAAGCTCTAGAAAATGTTGTAAATTTTTTCAATACATTAGAGGTTCAGATTCCAAAGAATCTGCCAAAAAATTTGGCTATATTTGTTTCCGATATTCCATAATTTTATTTTTACTGTCGCAGTGAAATTTGAAGAATAAAATAATTATTTGGCACCCAAGTGCTGAACACGAAAAGGTAGTATGGTATTGGTAATCAAACCAAGGGAGTGTATACTCCCGCGATCCCACAAGATTCCAAATTGCTGCAACAAAATCAAATCCTTGAGGTGATACAAGATATATAGGATAAGTTTTGGACCCCTTAGAGCATCTCCACCCGGACACAGTAAACAACTCCTTTATTTTGGAATAGAATACTGTTTAATGATTACTGTTCCCACCCACAAATATCATAAAAGTACATTTAAACACTCAAAGACCATTTGTGTCTTTACATCTGAACGAGTAATAGTCACTGTCCAAATTCATAGTAAAAACAATGGACCATTAATACTGGAGAGGAGCAGGATTTGCACCATCTTGCTCCAAGATTTAATGAAAAGGGATGTTTGCTGGTGTGGGGTGGAGATGCTCTTACAGCTTTCAGGCAAGGAAAACATATTAACAAGGGAGAGAGAGAAGTACAAACTTTTTGGTGTTGAACCTTTACCCATTTTCCAGGGAGATTGGGGAACAAAATTAAAAAGGGCATCACTTTTGGCTGTGGATCCCAATATATATACATACACCCTAAGTTTATGCCCCTGCCAGTAGCCTAGGCCAAAAATGGCAAAGAATACTGTTGGCAAAACAAATTCTTGCAGCCAATGAGGTGAGGCAGGCAGTATGAACCAGGGGGCCCAGGTTTTTTCCTTTTGGGGAGGTGGGGCTATTTGGATTTATTTTGTTCTCAATGTCCTTCTGTGTTCCCATCCAGTTCCCAACTTGTTTCCAACCTGTTCCTGAAGTTGCCAAATTATTCCCCATGTAATGAGTTTTCAAGTGTTCTGATCAAAGTTCAATACATGGTATCCCCAAAGTTCCCTGTAACTATCACAAATGTTCCCATCACTACAGTATCTCTATAGGGTTGCCAGGATTTAATCTATTGATGTTGGATCTGATTGTGTCCCAATTTATACTTAGGCGGGTATAGTTCCAAACAAATGTGCGTTCTGCCCATTTTGGCCTGATTCCATGATCATATTCAAATTATCTGATCTGATTCAGTAGTCGACTTGCACATGGCTTCTTCCACTAACCACTCATTATTTGATGAACTTCATTATTATTTTTGGTTCAAACATAGACCAAGAGACAAGCTTGTCTCACAGATGAAGAGCATTACAACATAACAAGTGGGCAAAATCTCAACTGACCCAAACCACAATTTGTTTTGTCAAACAAAATTCCTTGCTTGCTGCCACCTAATGCAGTGTGGAAACTTGGGGATAGGTGGCAGGTACCTGTTTACCCAAAGTGGTCCTTTGAAGGAACGTTTCAGCTTTGTTTCATGGTACAAGATAGATGTCCTCAACTTTTTTCCTTAGCTTGGTGTAGGCAGTGGCATTGAAGGCTTTGGGTGAGGGTGAACCATTACCCACACTAGTACTAAGGTAAAAATCCTGAATGTTTTTAGTTTGATTCTAACTGTGGTAAATATTCCATTTGAAGATGAAATCAAGGTCTCTCTGTGTCCAAATTTGTCATTTCCTGGGTTGAACATGGTCACTACAATGCCTAACTCAAGAAGGTGAAGGGATCAGTGTGGGTGCTGGTTCACCCTGGCTGCATTGAAGAACCAAATTATCTATGCTGATTCAGCAAAATAAAACCATAGCCACGTTTACTATGTAAACACATGGATGAGTTTTTATGAAACCCTGCAAAACTTTATTTATAAACACACTGTATATTTGGAAAATGTACAAAGGAATAAGAAAAAGGATAAGGGAGAAGTTACAGGAGCATCAAGTAAGCTAGATGTCAAGATCTCATGGTGTCAAAAACTGACTGCCTGTAGTAGGTCAGCAGTGATTTTCGGGTTCGGTTTGGAAGAACAACAAAATAAGTAAGTATAACATTCCACAATATCTTGGAGATGGACCATAGGTTGGCAGCCTTTGTCAATATTGGAAATCAAGTGGGAGGGGACACGGGGGTGAGGGGACCTGTAGAACCGCATTTTTTTAACCTTACTACTTGCTACTCAAAAGTATGTTAACAGAAGTTCTTATGTATGTGTTAGAATTAAGATCAAGATGCCAAGATAAAGAAACACTTGCAAGTTATTTTCCTTTGGGCAACCCAACTGAGTTTTCTTAAAGCAAGTTATTGCCATGTAGATGTGAGGTTTCTCATTAACAGAGGAAAACTATCAATAAATTTTTTAAAAATCTAAAGATGCAAAAACGTGTTGTGAGTTCATAAGTTCATGCCGATTATGCACAAGCACCTTCACACCTCTACCTTTGTGTCTTTTGCATATTCTCAGAGAAGGCATTCCATGATTTTAAAGTACCATCACAGTGTGGCTTGACAACCTTAACTTTTGAAAAGGTCACCTTTTCATGAATTCATCCTAAACTTTCATTAAAAAAGAAAAAAGAATCTTACACCTGAACTCCTTAAAGAAAGCTCGAGTATAACCACATGTGTTTTCCTGACATGCCCTTTTAGGCAGACCCTCAAGTGTGGAGATTTGTCTAGGTGGGTCTCAAGTCGGAATCACTGTGGGACGACCTTCACAGTGGCTTGGGTTACAAAAGTGTTGGGCTGGGTTTGATTCTTGATTTGATACACTTATGAGTTGCATAGTGCTAGCATGTGAGAGTTTGGGAAAAGGGGCTTATGAGTTGCATGGTGATAGCAAGTGAGAGTTTGGGAAAAGGGGCTTCTGAGTTGCATGGTGCTAGCAAGTGAGAGTTTGGGATAAGGGGCTCGAGGTGATATTTTTGATGTGTTAAATCTTTGAATTAAACAAATTTGTGGTTAGACCAAAAGATAGGAAATGATAATGCTGGGTGACAAGGCCTTGGATCACTTGGAAATTCACAACAAGTTTTAGTCCCACTTGCTTAGAGATCAAGGTTAGCCGAAGGTTACAAGACAAGCCTATATGTTGTAATTTCACCAAATGTGCGGTATTCCATGTGTAAGTAGCATAGGTGTTTAGGGCATGTGAACAACATAGAGACAATGATAAAATGATGCCAAAACGTATTTGGATGAAGGAGTCACCCAATCACTATTCCAACTTTATTGGCCTTACATTGTAAGCCAAGGATATTGTGTAAATAAAAAATCATTATAAAATATAATAGCTTCAAGAGATTTTGCCCCTTATAAACTAGGTGAGATGATTCATCCTAATTTGGTTGTAAAAATATTCATATTCATTTTTATATAATTTGTTTTTTTATGTCCTTCTCAAATGTTCACATTGCCCCAAGTGACTAAACCCACAAAACTAAAGATGAAACTAATTTATTCAAAAATGATTATGTCATCCACAAAAATTCCTATAATTCTTTTGAAATGTGTCAATATGATTAAAAAGATTCAAATACACATGTGATGATGAGGGTCTTTTTTTCCCTTTTTTTTGGGTTCAAAAATTTGCAAAAATGTGAAAAGTAAATAGGAAAAAAAAAAGTCTTTTTTGCGAGAAAAAAATCATTAGATTTCCAAAAAATTGAAAATCATGTTTCAACATTTCCCTATTGGTTTTGGTTTGGTAACAACCTTTTAAATGTTAGATAGGTTCATAGAACATGTCATCATTTAATGTGAGATCCCTCCTAGGTTCCTCATAACTACTCATGATGTTAAAAAATTGAAAACAAATCATGACAAATTTTTTTACAACAACACGATAAAATGATGTACATTAAAATAAATTTATTTTTAATTTTTCCCCTAGATATGACCAATTTACCATACAATATCAATTGTTGATATTAAATTAATGACAGGGCCATTGTGTACAACGCACCTTGATTACTATGGCCAAACAAAAGGGATTGGGTTTTCATTTCTTTGAAACTTTTCACTATGTAGGGCCATCTTAGCCTTGAAGAATTGTCACATGGCAGCTTAAAGATAGAAGCCTAAATCTCAGCCATCCACTTATGAAATAATGTGACTCAGCACCCACCAGTGCACCATCCATTGGAAACACCTTATGACTCAGTTGTCGATGAACCACAATCCACACACCAAGGTTCCAATCTAGTAACCTATCCTATAAAGCCCCTCTACTTCTTTACATAGGTAGCTATCTACAATGTACGATAGTAAGAGTATAGTTATCATGTTGGAAAAGCATCTCCACTGCAGTAGGTACATGTATTGAATGAGGAATACCCATTAATTAGTTTAGATGGATATAAATGCATATAATATTGTGCTCCTTAGAACTATAAATCAAAGTGATTGCAACTAGTCACAATGATTAGTCATAGTTTGAGTGCTATGGATTGGCTAATCGCACTGATTGACCCATGTGTCCCACTTAATTGCTCCGTCAGGGCATGCAATCTCATATTTTTGGGGTTTGTTGGCGGGGGAGAAATAAACATAAACCCCACAATATGGGTGTGATAAATGTAGTTGTTAGGACCTCAAAATATCATGCTATGAAGGAAATGCTCTACGTATGAAAGGTAAGAAAGTAAAAAATGTACATGATTATTTTATGTATAGGGCAGCTATTTGTTGGCTAACAGGTAGGTAGGTAGATGCATGTGAATGGTCAGTACATACTCAACAACTGTAGTTAGCTCTGGGACAATAAATATATACAATGAAAAGTTATTTCCTGTCCATACACCATCCATTCTGCATGGTTCATTTGGATGGTGCTGGCCCCACTACTAGAGCTTTTGACATCATCAAGAGAACTTTGGACCACAATCTGTCTATTTATTGGAGATCATTATGTTCACATCTGAGCGTCCAGTAGTTTGGGTATTATGAAAACTGAATTTCTTGGGCGGTCTTTCATGGAAGCATCAACCATACCTATACAAACAGATTGCTGTCCAAACAGATTGCAATCTTGCTGAAACAATAAAATCAATTTGACGTGAATACTAAAAAGCTAACATTAGATGCAGATCTAGGCGAAAAAGGGTCAGAAGGTGGATGTGAGAAAAACTTGTCAGCTCTCCAAACATCCTTGTATTCCAACTTACAAGCAAGCCTGGAGATGATGTATAGTGTATATCAGCTGATTATTCCAGGGTGGAGCAGTGTTTTTCTAAAGGAATTTTTTGTTTGTAGCTAAAGTGCTGATCTTCCGTAGGAAGATGTGAAAAAGGGACGATGATCCAAAGGAAGATTTAGTCAAATCTGATTATATACCAAATATAAAATGCACATTTTAAAGCATCCTTTTATATTTTTGACTACACAATGAAAATGTACAAATCTCCTGATTTTTACTTTACTTTTTTCTCTCTTCTGGGGACAGAAAACTGCCAAAATCACTTCATTTTTGAATTTTAATTTGTAACTTCTCTTTTTGGCCAAAGTTCACCAGTGAAAAACACTGGTGCGAACGTGGTGATGAGATGATGCAAGATGCAACATACTAGAACTACTCTACACAGTGGGATGCTTGAAAATCTCTAGATCTACCAAAATGTTTTATAACTGTTCCAGGGAAGTTACATTTCCCAGGTAACACTGACAACAACATGGAGATCCAAATATGAAAAATATACGGCATTATAAAACCTAGCTTGAAGAAACATTTAAAAAGTCTCTTCATGCTTTTGTTGGCTTACTGCCTACTAATGCAACAATTGAGCAAAATCAAAATCAATATTTACATCCCCACCATCTGATGTACATCTACCGGTCACTATTTACAGATAACATATGATTTGAGAGGTAGATCTGACAATACAGAAAAAAAATATAGGTGAGGTTTTTATGTGTAGGGTAAGACCCTACAAGTTGGGGCCTTCTGGCATGAGGGACCTAGAATGACTCTAGCCGCATAACTGTCCTAGGCACCTTAATTCCAGGAATGTACCACAACCATATTAAGGCCCACTTTAGATGAGGATCCAGGGTCCAATTTCCTAGGAACCAATTTGGACTGATTTGAAGCAAATTGAATCCTTGAGTTGGACTGTACCTTGGTCCCTAGCCTGTTCTTGGTTCTCCAAATCAGGAGCTCTCATTTTAGCACTGTTCTTTGGTCCCAACAGTTGATCCAAAATAGGTGCCATGTAGGTTTAGCCTTAATTTGCCACTTTTTGGTCTTGGACCCTTATCTAAAGGCCTTGGGACCAATTTAAAGGTTTTGACCAATAAGATTGTTTAAATTCATTGATCCGTGGACCTTGGACGCTTGTCTAAAGTCGCCCTAAAGAACCAGAAAATGTTATCTTTACCCTGACCATGTGAAGATAGTGAGGTGGTAGGATTGGTAGGTACATTATGCCTACAAGGCACTTCATAGTGGGTGTTTAAGAGGCCTGTTGTAGGTATAAGGTGGCTCCTGTTTTGCTGAGGCATTATTATTACTGTATTAAATGTGCCTCCAAACGCACAAGGAAATCTCTCCTAGCACTAAGTGCTCTCTCCTAGTGGTGCAAGCCGAGTAGTTGGGTTGGGTGGGCCGGCTAGGGAATGAGCAGGTTTTTGCCATCTAAGTCGGCTGAGGACAGGTGGCCGTGTTTTAGATTAGAAACAAGTGGAGTTAAAAGAATTTTGTCACCGTAGTGGGCTGAGTATGTACTATGTACCAAACATAAGAGGATGGAATAATGTGACCTTGCCAAACTTTACTAAATAAAAGGCACCAATCCAGAGAGGAAATGGAAACTAAAACAAGGAGAGGACGATAGGATAGGACTTAAGTCCAAGTTGATGGAATGATGTAACCTTGCCAAACTTTATTTAGAAGAAAAAAAAAAGGCACCAATCAGGAGAGGAAGTGGTTCCACACAAAAGGAGAGGACGATATGACAGGACTTAAGTCCAAGTTGAATTACTACAAGTAAAAGGTCCAGGACTAGCCACTGGTAATGGAGGTCTCACTCTAGTACCAAGTACTTGCTTGTGGGAAATGGGTTTTGGCCACTCTAGATGTCAAGTGGGTATCAGTGGGGTCGAGTTGTAATCCATGGGAATCATATGTGTATCAAAATATGTAATCCATGGGAATTGCATATCGGTGGCAAGTGGGTTTGTCAAGTGGGATGTCAGTCAATCAATTCCGTATGGCCTAAACTCATGTGGTGGCCTCGCTATTACATCGTTGTTTTGTATTTCTAGAGATTCTCCGATCACTTGTGTGTGTGAGAGTGCTTTAAAAGTCCCCTCGCCCCCGCACTCTTTCTCGCACACCCTTCCTTACTCACTCACAGTAAGAGCTGCTGGCTGGCTGGGTTCTTATAGAAGTTTCTCCAGAGGATCGATCTCCTTCCTGCCTGCCTGCCTGCCTGCCTACTGTGGGGTACTGCAGTTCGGCTATGACGAGGGCAGCTCTTTGGTCGCCACGGCCTGGCACGAATGTCTCACATTTCTCTGGATGTCTTTGGTGCTTATAAGATCTCGAGCTTCTTTCTTCAGATGCTTTAAGTTGCTCGTTGTCATTGTGGCTTCTGTCCAGATCGACAACAATTTTATGTTGGAAATTGTAGAATGTGATCCTTTTTGTGTGTGTGTTTTCCTTTTTTCATTTGAGGAAATTGCTGTAGAACGAAAGTTGCCGCGGTAGACTTTCCTTTAAGTCCAAAGAGTACTCACTCGTCGGGTGCACCCGATTGTGGCTGGAGTTTAGTTAGTATGCGTCTGTCTAGATGTCGTGCCTTAGTGCGCGATGATGCCAGGTCGTCTATTCACATTTTTTAGCTCTTTGCAGTCCATATGTCCATTTGGAAGTATAGTTAGAGCCCACCTCCCAAAGGGGCCAACTATAGAGCCTCCGCCTTGCTATTGGCAGAGGCTGTCGCGATGAAGAAGTCGGATCTGGCCAACAACGTCTTTCCACTCTATCCTTCTCCCTCAGTTAGGAAGCTCAATGATCATCATGTCCCTGGCTGAAAGGTAGTGAGAGATTCGTGCCAAGCTGTGTGCATCCAAAGGGTTCGATTCTTTTCGAAGGCAGCGAGGAGGAAGACGGAGACAAGAGTGTGGCACGGCAGAGTCATGGCAGCTGGCAGCTACACCATATGGGTGTTTACCGATGCTTTTGGATGTTAATTCAAACGTCGTCAGTGGCCGGTCAACGTAGATACATTCCGGTAAGCTGCATGACCAAAATCTAGCATGAAGGTCAGGGTCCATCTGGACGGAGACATTTCTTTCTTCTAGACACGTCTTGAATCAAGCTTTTAAGCCCACCGTGTGAATCTTATGGTGCTTCATTACAGTGAATCAAGTGTAAACTTACACGGCTAGTTCGCCTCAAATGCTGATCTTGAAATGGGGCATGTCTTCAAATCTAGATCAGTGGATGTGCAGTCTCACGAAATCTTGTTGCATTTAATTAATTTCAGGGAGTTGCAGTAGCAAGTTCAGCTCTAATAGGTAAATCAAAAAGTTCATTTACAGTCGGCGACTCAGTTCTATTACCTTCTTCATGCTAACTATTTTTTCCGGCTTGTACATAATCCTACTTTTTCTTTGTGCAAGGATTTGGTCACTCTTACAAGAAAATGTGGAAGGCAGTCTTGACAGAGGCAGACTTGTTCATTCCAATGCTCCCATCGAACGAATTAGACGCTGCAAATTTGGGAATTGATATTCCCTGGCTACAGGCTCTTCTGAAAGACTAGATAGCAGCCATTTTTTGGCTGGCTATATGTAGCCAAAAAGCTATATAAAAAATTAAAAGTTTCAAAATTTGAGGGTTTGAGATTTTGGTAGTCAGATTTCTATATATGGTTCCAGTAGGTAGCCAAAAACATAGAATGCTGTTTTAAAAACATTACTTTCATTATTTAGCTTGTAGCCAAGTTTGGCTAAATCTTCCTGTCTATGATATCATTTCCACTTTGGCTACAATACAAAATTGATGAGACATACACTGTAGTCATTCACCTCATGTGTCCCCTTGGGTTCAGGAATGTGTGAGATGTTCAATGCCACAACTACCTACTCATCCCTGAAATTTGTTCGTTTATATCCATTGAACTAGAACGGCCAACAACCGGCAAATCCACCATGCCGAAATGTTAAATTGGCTACAATTAAATTAATCAACCCACGATTAGAGGGATCTTGTCCAAGTAAATACAATCAGCTTATGAATAGAGGGATCTGGTACAAGTATTATTACTTGACGTAAGGAACATTCATTGTCATGGAGCACAGATAGAAAGACTTCTAGCCTGTTCTAGGTAGCCCAAGCATGTCCCTAAACCATATGCACAATAATATGTAGATCAAATTATGCAGTAAAGCTAAAAGAGTGGCCCGGTACTAACAGAAAGCTCTTTTACTACATATTTACTGGCATAACCTTGAAGTGTGAAAGCTGGAGGCAGGACTACACTTCAAAGGGCAGGAAAGGAGAGAGAATCACACCTCCACCATCCGTATGTAGGATCGGTACAAAGGGAAGTTTCACCTAACGTGTGCAAACTCGTGGCATGTGTAGAAATTAGAAAACCTACCGCTTCAATGTGGGACTGGTACATCTCCATGTCCTATACAATAGTTGTAAAAGTGGCCTTGGGTGAACCGACTCACCCATACTTGTACCATAGCATCATTTATGCATTGTTTACGGCCTACTCAGGACCTAACTAATGGGGACCCTTGTGTACTTTGGGAACAGATCAGGTGGACAAAGATCTGTACAATTTGATGAAGCCTATACACCAGTGGGGTGAGTATTAGAAATTGCACCAAACCCCTGCCAGGTATCAAGCCAAGTACCAAAGTTCATAACTGTGGTTATACAAAATCAAATGCTCAGTTTTGATATATAATCATGGTTATCAAAGAATCAAATACCAGAATTATATATATAATCATGGTTCTCAAAATTTTTGAACAAATTCATATTACTACCTAAAATCACCCGGTCTTTGCTGGTTCTTTTATGAAACCTGGTGGTTCTTTGAAGTTTTTGAAATACCCAGAACCAGCAGGTTTTTAAATCTGATTTTTTTTTCAAATACCCAAATCCAGAATTCTTTGATTCTGAAAACTTTTAAATACCCAGAATTGACGGTTCTTTGTTTCTGAATTTTTCAAATACCTGGAACTGGTGGGTACGCAAAAATCAAATACCCACCCACACTGGTCTATACCTTCTGTGTAGGGTGCCATCCAGAAGGCGATTGTAAAAAGTGTCTTGCAATATGCTCATTGGTTTTTTCAGATTTTTTAATTAAAAATCTCCCAAAAGCCCCCCTATTGCTACTTGTTGTGACTTTATTAACTCTCATCATTAACCCTAATTGCTTGCAACTAGCAGCTACTACTTTGTGCCATCACCATCTACACAAAAGGGAAAATTTGATATTGCCATGTGCACGAACATTCCACTGTTGGATGCACCAATTCCACCACCCAAAAAAGGATCAGATTGTCAATCTTGTTGTTGAACAAATTGGCAATTGCCATACCTCCGATGTCGATGAAACAACCATTGTGAATCCTCAGTGGTGAACAAATAGGAGATTGCCCCAGGGTTCATTCATTGATCAATTTCATTATGTTACACAAATTGCTTGCATTCTTAGATGGGGTTGATCGTCATTTCTACATGCTCATGGTTTAGAACTAAGGTTTATGTTTACATGCTTTGTGTGCAAAGATCTTCAATGTTTTTTTTTGTTCTTAGCGGCATTGGTTTAAGGCTAAGCTACTTTGGTGTTCACTGGCAAGTTGACCATAATGGGGACTATAATAAGTTGAAGCATTGCCAGTCTACTCTTCATTGTGTTTGTTGGGTGTTTAAGGTTCACACACAATGGCTTGTGGTGGATGAACTTAAATGAATACGCACTAAACATGACCAACTTTTCAATTAGGCTCTACACTTCTTTTTATCACTCTTGTTTTTTTGTGTTTGTTGAGCATTTGTGTTGCATTGGGGTTCTTAATGACTAATGTAAGGAAAGTTGAAAGACTTCAATCAAGCTTTACACTTCCTCTTTCCCTTTTCTTTTTTCATGTTTGTTGAGCGATTATGTTGCATTGGGGTTTTGCAAACAATGTAGGGTTTAGCAAAGCAATGGTTCCTCCTCTTCAAGTGCCAAAACATTTTAAGTTCAAGTTGTTTTTCAATGTTGAGCCAAATCCTAGCACTAAATCAATGGCCCATGTTGGATCTAACTCCTGCCAAGGAGTTTTTAGTAGCATTCCTAAAAGCATCAGAATTAAAACAGAAGCTTGTCCATGTTCAAATACTAATCTTGAGATTAGTAAAAGTTTTGGAATGGAACCTTTAAATTCTTTTGAACCATTTGCTGAAAAAAAACCCAAGAAATCTTATGAAAAAACTTGTGTTTCAAGATACATGGGCAAAACCTATCATTGGGGATGATGCCTTGGTTTCTCAAGTTCGATGCACTATCTACAACAAGATTTTAAGAAAACCAAAGTTCTTGGCTCCTAAATTTGATACGTTACATAAGCACATTGGTCGTCGAAAGGCAACTATACCTAGTTTGGGTGTGGCTATTGGTGAATATTATTATTGCAATGGTGTTACACACTGTAAGAATGAGAGGGCATTCATTAGGCAAAATTCTAAGACTGTTATGACCTTAATACAATCATGGATTCATTTTGATGTTCAAAAGAAATTTAGTTTGTTATCATCCTACACATACTCATGCATGGAAGGCCCATGCTGGAATATGAATCCTTATGGGAATTTTTTTTTGTTGTTGAAGGTCAAAAGCACGCCATTGAAACATTAGTATGACAATAGTGGTTGGTAGATTGTTGAAGCCATGCATGATTTTTTTTTTTCAAAAGTAATGGGAGAAAACATCCTTGGGTGGACCACTAGGAACCACCTCAAGCAATGGTTAACGAACCAAAAATGCACAAATCATTTTCTTGGGCTTTTTACTTTAAATGTTTTCACAAGTATAATTTTTTTTTCCCTCATGTTTATCAATTACATGCACTAATATATGGCTTAAAGCTTATTTTGGAATTAAATTTTTTGGAAATTGTTAGAATGTTTTTTTCATAAATAAAATGACCCTTTCAAAAATTGATAGCTTACACTTTGGAAATTCATAATTAAATTATACTTACTCAATTAATTGCCTAATAAAAACTTTAAAATAGAATGATTTTCAAATTACCTTAGGAAAAAAATTCCCAAGAAAATTCTCAATTCATGTTTCAAATTTGTGTTCCTAACCAAAAAGTTCAAAGAAAAGTGGCCATGTGTTACATTCTTGAAACTTTAATAAATGCAATGATTACGAACATCAAAATACACAATATTCTTGATATTATTAGAATTTCAAAATCTATGGAACCTAATAAATATACTCATTAATAAAATTTATGAAAATTTTTATTTAAATGTTTCGTATGATTTTTCAAAATTTGATGGGTCTAAGAACATCAAGGTGTGATGTTCTTAGTGGTCCACCCAAGGACGCTTTTACCCCAATGTCTGTTATTTCAAGTGCTAATTATGTTGCTACTAGTGCAGATGAAATGACCATTGTTGATGTTCAATAGTGGATCAACATCCATGCATACGTGATGAAGAATTGGAAACAAGTTCCAATTCTGTTGACCCTTGAAAAGGTTGAAATGGGAGCAATCTTAGACAACATTAAGGCTATCATTTTGAATGCCATGGGCAAGTATGGGGGTCTTACTAATGAAGCCATGGCCTCCAAGTGGGTTTGCTTTGGATGCAATGGTGATTATGTGTTCCAAGGCATTTGAATTGGGGTGATTACACAAACACGGGAGCAGACTACCCCTTATCTCATCGATGTCCATTGTGTAGCACATCGAACCAATCTGGTTGTTTTGGTGTTGAGTAAGTTGTCCTTGGTTGTATGCATTGGAGGTATGTTGCAATCTTTGTACATTTTTTTTTGTCATAGTCCAAAGAAAGTGCCGGAGTTTGTGACCCTTGCCAAGATATTGGAAACTAAAGGCTTGAAGTTGCTTTGCAACATCAAAACCCGTTGGATATCCATGCTTAACCCTTTGAAATGGTTGTTAATAGAACACAAGTCCCTAGTTGTCAAGATGTACATGGATGCACCCAAAAGCAAGCTTGTTCAAGATAATTTGGATCTTTTATGTGATTTGGAGTTGGTTCAGGGTCTGCCATGCATCCTTCCTATGTTGGAAGTAGTGCACACATTAATCAAATATGTTCAAAGGCAAGATGTTTTTATTTGTAAATTCCTTGACATAGTGAAATCAACAAGGGTTGAGTTATATTCGCTTTATGTTGATCCATTTTGTAAATATGATGATCCCACTTTCAATGAGTTTTCAATTGTTCATGAACAACATAATGAGCTGTTGCCGCTCACCTAAGCTTCACCTGAACCCCCTACTAATTTGTATGTGCCATCATACTTAACATTCAACATTGTTGGCCAACAATATGGTTTCCATCACTATGGAAGTTTTAGTGATGTTTATGTTCATGTGCATTTAGTTAACCAAATTGCCATGCTTGAGATAGTCAAGGTTGCATGTTCAAAAGTTGCCTCAAACTTGTGTTCTAAGTTGTCTCGTAGGTTTCTTGATGTAGAAGTCATGGTCGATCTTGGCATGGTGTACCCACAATATTGGATATGTGAAGAAACAATGCTAGCAATTTCCTCCCCCATTTAGATCTAATCAAATATGCATTCTATGTTGACAAGAAGTTAAAAGGAAGATCTATAATTCCTAGGCTTCTAAATTCAAGGCAACTTGATGTCCAAGCTTCTCATTTTAGGCTCACCATGAATCACAATGTTGAGGCAATGATGTAGGAATCCAAAGGTGTGAACCCTATTATTCATATGTGGTTGAAGATCCAATCTTCTACCCTTTTGGTCCAAAAGTTAAGTGAATCCATGAAGGTTGTTGAAATAGCAATGGTGATGGTATTGGGTTCAATGGAAGATGAAAGGACCTTTAGCAATTTAGCTTTCATGAAAAACAAGTTGTGCAACCGACTAACCACACATCTTGACTTGTGTGTCCACATGTTCACCCATAATTTTTACAATGTCATCAATTTTCCATATGATGTAGGCATTGCAACATGGAAGGAAGTATGCATGAGGTACCATGCAGATAGTTAGGTCTACCCACAATTTTTTTTAAAATCCAATTTGTCAGTCACGTTTTGTAAGCTATGAGGGCAAATTCATCTTTTGAGGCCTTTGTATTTTATTTTTCCAGAAATCCAAAAGGCATGTATGGTTTTTTAATGCATTGTGTGTAAATTATAGGTTTGATTATGAGAGCCATCTTATGTGCAAGATGTGTGGGTGTTGGGTTGGACGTTTCAAAGTTGGGATTTGTTTGTGGGATGTTATTGTGGGTGTAGGACTCCTCTACTACATGGGTAGGACCTGTCGAGGTCAGGGTTCAATTCCCCTAGAGGAGATCATGTTTATGTGTGTGTATTATCTTTATCTTACACTTTAAAGTGTATAGTCAAAATGTTGTCCTTGCATTCAAGCTGGTTGCAAAATTGTGCATATTGCCATATCCTAAGTAGCCAAATCTACTACCACTCCCAAACCCTAAAGCCAAATTTTCTACTACCTCAAAATACCATAGCCAATTTTTTCTATTCTAAACTTAAGTGCCAAAGCCAACTCTGCTATTCACTGGAAAAAACCATAGCCTAAATGCCATAAAAATTTACATTCTGTAGTCGTAAATTTAGTTATTAAAAATTTGATTATTGCAAAATGAACCCCACTGTCATCAGAAAGGAAGCCAGTTTGGCACTTGAGGAAATATTTTTAAAAAAACACTGGTGCCATCCCAGTTCAGGAGGAAATTTCACTGAGGATAACATACCTTTGACATACACTGAAGAAAATTGTACCTGTTCTTTATGCACATTTTTTTGCCTACTCAGGACCAAGCTTATGGGGATCTTTCTGTACAGTGCTGTGCACACTAAATGTTGTTTCTAGTTTCAACACACAATAACGTGTAGTAGGTTCTGCCCTTAACAATTGTACAGCACAAGACCAATATCTTTGAGCCTAAACATAGGTAGATCATGGGTTGGTAGGAGGTTAAGATGTATAAGCTGTCAGGATTCCAAATGCGGTAGGGAATATCTCCCATCCATTTACTGAGTGGAAGAGATAAACCCACTTAATCACTACATCAGTTTCCATGATTCTGTTCATCATGCAATTATTAGTGTTATAACACCAACTTTTATCCATTTGTTTCATCCCTTTCAATATCCTATCCTCCTCATACGATGTCAGACCTATTAGAACAAAAACTGATCATGTGGTACACCTCTAGTTTACTCAAGGCTTGGGAAATTGAGATCTGGGATTGAGTGTTGTTTCCTTTAGTTCTTTTCCTTTCTGAACAGGAAAATAGCAACTTAACTCAACCAAGGGTCAAGTCCATGTTTGCAAACTGTCAGATAAGAAGGGGAGAAAAGTGGAATGATGTCAAATTCACATCACAAAACAATTAGCCTGGCCTTTGCGGGTTTGTGGTTTGTTTCCTTTAGTAAGATGTTGATGTGCAACAATCAACAGATCAAATATGTGAGAAATTTCCTAGTGAATGTGGAAGACCTACCATATCGTTGTAAATGGTGCGGGACCTTACACCTATCATGATGTTAAGTGTCTTTTGCTCCTACCATCTTGTCCCAGGCCCCTTATTTCTGTGGTTGGCCCCCAACATGGAGCTTTAAACTACACCAAAAAAACTTGTTCATGTTTTTCCTTCGTTTTTTTAAAGGTAATTGTGGGGCAAGTATTGTGAGCAGTTTTGAGATTGTCCCTAGGGAGCATTACACTTATAAGGCCCTTCTTTCTAGGGAATAGGGCATCTTGAAAGCTGAATTTTATTATTGTAAATATTCATTTCAATAATTGGGTTGAACTTTTTTAAGGTGTACCAAAATTTTGTCACAATGTCATTTATTATATTATTTTACATATTATTATTTTATAATATTTTAAACACAAAATGCATGAAATTGATGAAATTGAAAATTGTGATGGTCTAAAATATTATATCATAAAATACTTGATATTTTTTATTCATTAATATTAATGTGGATCAAAATATTTGAAAAAAACTTCAGTAAACATTAGATTTTTTTGTCCTTAGTGATATACCTTCAAATGAATTCACTCAAGCTTTGTTTAATGTAAGGCTCCTCATTTTGAGTATTATGGTTGGAAGCTCTCCCCACCTAGGAAATATTTTCCCTAGCATATAGGGAGCTTATAACCATTGGCCCCTTTAGGGGGAGGCTTACCTTATTCAAATTGTTTACTTGCAAAGTAATTTGTTTCCTGTTGTTCATTTGGCTTTAAACTTGACAAATAATGTTCAGAAATGAAATGACCATACAATATTGTTTTCATATGGTTAGTGTAAATGTTGACAAACATTTTGATTGGGGAATTTGGTAGAAGTATGATAATGTAGACGGGCAAAAAGTTAATTAGAATGAATAAAAATAGGAATAGCTATAATTACACTTTATTATACTTTTCTGTTTACGTTACCGTACCTCTACCTAGAAGATGCTGGTTGAGTATCAAAGGAAAAATGAATAAAAAGAGGTCAGGCTTTTGAAAAGTGAGAAAAGCTTGTTGTACACAAAAGTTTCATTTTTCAAAATGCCCCACCTTTTGGAGGACAGATTGTATTTGAGGATGTGCCCTCTGAATAAACTTTTAAAAAATTATGCTAATGCTTTGCAGATACATCTTACCACATTCCAATGAGTATAAACGTACATATCCAGGTCACCCCTTACCGAGATACTAGGAGTGTTATAAATGGGCATGGGTGAACTGGCAACAAGGTTTTATTGGGTTGCTTGTAAACATTGTGAATACCTGTATTGTCCTTTGGATTAAATCAACGTCTCCAAGTACAAATTTAACACTGCCTAAAAGTTATATATACCCTGTAAATTAATAGGGGCAGGGTGAACCAGCACCCACGTTGGTACCATGGTTAAATTGCCAAAATCCATTTAAATTATTTCTACATATTACCAATATCCCATGCTTCGCCTAAATCCAGGTCTTTGAGTTCAAATTTAACATTTTTGGGGTTTAATATGACCACTAAGAGGCCTTACTCACAAAGGTAAAGGTACCTACAGCGCTGCCGAGTTAATGAAAGAGTTATATATGTACTTACCCACGGTACTTGCACTTATGGATCATACGCTTGATTTGTGATTGTCCTCTAAATAGAAAAGTTGCAGGTAAATTCGTGTGACGGCCATATCGAGGTTTGCTGCAGCGCAGCTTCGTAGGCGACGTTGTAGTGATGATATCATGCTGGGTGTCATCTACATGTGAGCGAGCGTCAGATCTAGGGTACGAAGAACCAGCTGGTGCCGCCGCGTGGTCTAACACTCTGCAGCAGCTTGTGGCGTCATCGTGCAGGCACTATTTGCCCCAGCTATGCGATCGCACCCATTTTGTACCCCGACATATATGGTACGAGAGTCCCTGCAATCCCGTGGAGAAGAACCCGAGAAGAAGTAATCGTTCCAGGCTGCAATTAGCTGCAAGTTCGTCGGAAAGATTTTGAGATATTATATACTTGTTTGAATGATCCCCTCCGCGTGGTCTTACATGGTTATCAGGTTAATTAGTTACTACATCGAAGTTCCAGGTCTGAACCCTGCAATATTATTCAGGGAATAACCGGCCATGTACGGAAATGATGCGCTTGTTTTCATGCAGGTTCCTTAGGGTCTCTTTCCATTAGGTTGCTCTGAGCACAGTTATACATATTATGCTGTGATCGCAGCACCCAGAATGAAAAGCAATTGACGTAGGGCCTTGTTTCTTGCTGCATGGATAGTCCCTTTTCATTGGAGAGTTGCAAGTGGATTGAAAATATGTGATTAATCATGAAGTGATATGCTTGTTCTTATGAGGTTCTTTACTCTCTCCCTCTGATCTATGCATCCCTGTGTGTAACCCTAGTCATGACTAGTTAAGAAAGAGCCTTTCTTAAGATAGGTGTAATCTTACACATCGTCATTTGAAACTGCAACCTGGTCACAATATTAATCATTTGCAGGGTTTGAAATCCCTGAGCGGTCTCTGACCACTGGTTTGATGATCTGTAAAGATATGCCTGGTCCAAACTGAACATATATGCACTCCGTGTACTAGGGCTGACGTTCCGGCCTGGGAGAAGTAGCCTCTTGAGAGCATACAATGTTGTTGGCATGCCCAGTACTTAAATATGTATACAATATACATATTTTTATTACATATACTATTACATAGTTTTCGGATACTCTACGAGTGACGCTCACATTCAGGTTATGGCCAAGCACATTCTTGTGTTGTATTCGTTTTGGTTTTGCTGGAACTGATACAATTAATGATTTCCTTGTTAATTTTTTGTTGTGGAAACCTGTTTCTGTACTGCAATTACGTCATAGGCAAATATAAATATGACAGTAGTTAGAAGGCACTGGCAATAGTGCAGCTGGTTTCCTTTACTGAAAATAGCATGAGATGCAAGCTAGATATTTTACAGAATTAAAAAAAAAATACTGGGGTCACTGGGTCACGCAATCCTCGTCAAACCTAAGGCTTGGACAATGGACAGCACTGCCGAGTACTTTGACACTGTCCAATTGAGACATGAGCAGCAATCCATGCCTACGAAGAGGCAGCCTAGAGTCACCATTGATAGTAGACACAGTAAATTGCAGTACTGAACTTGCATTTGAAGTGGCGAGTAGATGGGTCTCAAACTGGTTCTGCAGTCAAGTTCAGCATTTCGGTTGCTGGGAGTGGGGAATATGGCCTGCTTCCCTACCTGCACATCTAGACCTAATATTCTCTGGATTGAGTAACTATATATCGACTTAGCTCATTGTTAGGTGTATGCAGCAGATCTCATGATGCAGTTACCTACTGCCAAGCAATTTTTGGCAACTTGCAGGTGATAAGTCTCAACAGCTGCTGGCACTAATAGCAGAGACAGAACATGCAATTCTGACTCCTGGCATATGCCTGAGATTGTAGATAGCTTGGCTCAGCGTTACCACAAGCTGAAGGTTCTACACGAGTAGCTGCAGATTCGATATCCTTGTTACTGACAATATTAGCTTAATGAAGGAAGCTGTCCACTTCATATAAATTCACTTTAGTGGTTGCAGATTTCTGTTAGGATTCGAGATTGGAGGCAAAGTTCAGAACTTCGGAGCAGAGCTATGGAAGGCAGTTACTGCAGAGTTTTTTTGATTTTATAGGCAATCCAGTTTCCCTAGTATAGTACTGCAACGTAGAATGCGGCTTACACAAGATGTCTGATTCCTTACACAGCGAAACTGTTCAAATCATCAGAAATATATGCTGGAAATATGTCTGTTACTGGTAGGGTGAGAATTTCCTAAATGATTATCGAAGAAAGTTTGACACAATTACCGCAGCTGACTGCAGTATCGTATTATATTTTCAAGGTAATATTTTCGATATTGTGTCAAACTTTCAATACTTTCATTCTCGAATGAAATTAATTTTCACAAAATCAATTCATTTTTTTCATTAATTGACTAATTCACCCTCACTGGTATTGCGCAGTAGGCGCAGAGCCTAACTATACTATATCCTTTTTTTAGTATGACTAGTGTAATCAGGTGATTAATCCTAGCAGTTTTAGTAATCACTCTGGAAATATTAGAGGGGCTGTAATCCAAATTCGTCAAGATTTATAAATTACATCATGCAGTGTAGAGTAGATGATGTGATTTAAATTGATAGAAATAAACCCAATTCATGTCAGTATATTTATGATAAGGTGAAAGCACATAAAATGCATAAAGAAAAAAATCTACTCTTGAATGCAACGTTTATTTGGTTCGTAGAATATTAGCGTGGAAATGTCAACCGTAACGCAAATGCTGAGATCATCTTTTCAACCTGCAACAGTACTGCAACTGGTCAGATGGTCTAAAGCTTAACAACAGAGTGCATAGGTCACATACAATACAAATATCAGGAGAACACACATGATACTTTGCACCAAGTAGAGCATCCTGGAGTTCTTGGATGCATATGTGATCATTTAGCCGTTTCAGTCGTGGCCCACATGTGATATTCTTCGGGATCATTTGCAGAATCCCTCGTTTTTCGCCACATGTTGAGCAGAGAATGGAATCCCTTGGTTGCACGCAGCTTGGCACGAATCGTCCACGACCTTACAGCCTTAGATAGAGACAGATAATCTATAATTAACCAGGACCTCTAATCTCACACAAATCCACAACGCTTAACGACTGGTAGGAGATATTCAAGACAAACGCAAAACTCCTCATGACAAGAAAACTAGGAAACGAGAAAATGTTCAGTCAAACGGAACATACCAAGATACATGAGCACTGACATCTGTAATTAAGTCAGAACCTGTCATGCAGTTAGAGATTCATCAAGTGCGCTGCAGGTTATTCGGAATTTATATCCTACTCTCAGCCTCGAAGACAAGCCCCAAGCCACATAACGCGAAACAAGAATCCAACGGTAGTAATACTGCAATTCTTACAAACTAGAAAAAAATCACAGACATTTTACGTTCTGGACAAGAATCCGCATGAGCGACGAAGTGAACACGCATCTAGTGGAGGAGCCTACTGAAACAAGACACACTGTAAAGTCGAGCGGCATCTGGTCGGCCAAGACTAAAGGCTCATGCGAGGATCGTGCCAAGCCGCGGCGACGGAGGGGGCCGCATTCGTGGGGGTCGAGCTAGCCTTCCATTGCAACTGGAGATCTCTTGACAACAGACTCTCTCGCTGCAGTAGCCCTGATGAGGCACAGAATCTCACAGTCAAATAAATCCATAGAGCCGCTATTATCGCATCCCTAGTTCATGTGGAAAGGATCATGAATATGGAGGCGTGCGCGTGTCTTGTTGCAGGTCTCAGAAGAATGCTAAACGCTGAGAGGGAAGAAGCGGACGCAAGTTAGAAAAACCACTGTGAGAGATGACTCAAGAAGTTTGGGAGGGGATCTTTATAGGGGCAGAAGAGATACGGTAGAACGACCCTTTGTAGACATGTGGCTTAATGTATAGGGCAGAAGAGCCAAGACTAGGTCCTTTGCCGAGTTCTTTCTGTGGAACAGCGCAATTACTGGGAGCCGTCACCAACCCCCGGGCCCCTGCCCGTAACTACCTGCCAGCTCACCCCAACAGATCAGATTCCTCGGCCACGAGTAGAAAGACGGGTGGCAGAAGAGACATAGGCATCCACAGGGTTCGCACATCCCGATATTGGTCGATTCCCATCAACAAAGTTAGGCAACTTGTAAAGTTCGACACAGCCTAGATATCATGGGGTTTTATAAAACTACAAATTTGGAGCCGATAATTAATGGCAGTCTAGCAACCACTGGCAAGGTCCACCCACACAAGCCCAAAACCATTATTCCTGGATTCATACAAATATGATACACAGACTATTAAATATAATGTACTTCTACGATCCTGCAACTCATTAGAAAATCAGATGAGATACGACAAGAGGGTACCTTTCGGCTGGCGAAAGACTCCCCTATCATTGGCCGGTGATGCAGCGAATCTCACCACTAGAACATGAGCTGGGACGGGGGCTGCGGGGGCGGGGGGGTTGGATTTTATCTATTTGCAAACTTGAGGCAGCAGAAGTTGTAATTGTTCTAACCAACCGTGAAGAGGTAACGCTTATGTACTACACCTGACATTGTCAAAGACTACGTGTCCACGTACCTGGAGTTCTCCAATTGGTAAAAGGCACTGTACGAGGCTGATCATTGTACTATTTGTGTAACGTGAACAACTTCATTCTGGACCCGTTGGCAAAGATGATGACAGAGAATCTGACGATTTGCACCCATTGGTCCAGCGAAGAGCACCCGCACAACCTAAATTTAGTTCATTCAATTTTATAAATAGAGGCATAAGTCCACCGACCACAAGCTTGACGGGACAAGAGCCGTGTAAGTCCCTCCCTCCTCCCTCCCATGAACTTCGTCGACTAGGCGCCAGAAACTTTGTTGCTCATTAAACATTGTGCATTGAAATATTTGTGCGCTTATAATATCTTGAATTGCGTTTGTTGATATTACAAAGTTTTAATCATAATCAGCTCAATTGTTTCACAATCCATTTCACTAGTTTTCTCAATCACTTGTTCATAAACCTTTATCAATATACATGATTTTGATCAACAAGTTTGGATGCTTCACAATGCATTTGACTATCTATTTCGATCACATGTTGTTAAACTTTTATCAATATACATGTTTTTTATCAGTAAGTTTGATTGTTTCACGATACATTTCACTATCTTCTTCTATCACATGTTGTTAAACTTTTATCAATATACATGATTTTCATCAACAAGTCTAGTTGTTTCACAATGCATTTGACTATCTTCTTCGATCACATGTTGTTAAACTTTTATCAATATACATGATTTTCATCAA
>Ga0116227_10001729_pt1 | contig 49320 bp, 36 predicted proteins | sample S1TSphgellanicum_FD_89693 | JGI IMG/M metagenome (GOLD analysis project Ga0116227, IMG submission 89693) | Host-associated microbial communities from peat moss isolated from Minnesota, USA - S1T2_Fb - Sphagnum magellanicum MG | ecosystem: Host-associated > Plants > Peat moss > Unclassified...
GATCACACTGCTGCTCGTGGCAGTGAAAACCTTGGCAGCCGCCTTCACTCCAAGGAATTGACATTTGAACACTGATCCAAATGATCCATTCCCGAGAAAGTCTCCAAGTTTCACATCATCATAATCTATAAAGCGTAGATGTCCATGATCAGAATTCGTGCTTAGCACTGCTTTATTAAGCACGTATTCTGCAAGCTTAATCCCATCTCTTTTGGGAAATAGCCTTCTTCTGTACGCTTCTACACTACCTAACAAGAACTCAATGTCCCTTTGAGAGGCTTTCTCGACATCTGGCGTCAATAAATCAATCTTAAACATCAAGTCAACATCTGGTCTGACGAATCTGCCGTCTAGCGACCCATGGTTGCTAGCAATCAGCGTCAACACCTTGACGCAAAATAGAAACTCTGTCAGGTGGAGGAGGACTCTTTTCTGGATCGAAGCGGAATCAGATGAGCTGATGACCGACTTCCACCAGTCCTTATTGGTCCACTGCGCTACCATCTCCTCGCCACAGAACATGACACGCCTCAATTCTAGCAGAGTTGTTTTCCACGCAGGCGCATCTGTGAGACCAAAGTCGCGCTGGAGGGAGCGTGAATACGTGTTTGCGAGGACTCTGCACAAGCATCTGTTAAACTTAACCTGTTCACATTTCAAATTTAGAGTCCTGGCCACTTCTCGGCATTTCAAAAACAGATCCATAGCGTCCTGATTGCAACGAACAGTGAAAATGAAACCCTACAAAAGAGAAGCACGACGTCAAAGTGGAGGGAGAGAAGAATCAGAAAACACGATCGACAAGTTTCCAACATATAACACTTGAACATGAAAGAGTTGTAAGTGATGTGCTACTACTCCAGCTGCAAGCTATCGACAACACTCTGTTCTCTACGATGCGCACTCTTGGCCTTCGCACACCCACATCTAAGCGCGAGGCGCTAAACACCCCCGTAAAGCACTACCCATTTATTTTTCTTCGCATTTTTTGGTGCCTCTCTTGCCCGAAGATTTCTCTCGCAGCCTGTCACAGAAACTTCCGCAGGCTAGAAGTACCCGAATTCGTAGGGTGATGGCGAAAAAAACCGGACAACGCTTTCTGTAGGTGAAGCTCCTGGTACAGTACAACGATGATGCCCTAAAAACACTGAAAACCGGGTTGCATGGTTTCTTGCAGAACTGTGCAAACTCCGAAAAAGGTGTGCAAAAAGACAAGTGAAACCAACAACGCTGGACAGCGCTTGTTAGGGGGTGTTTAGCGCCTTGCTAAGCTAAGCAGCCGCTGCTTTGGCCTCGAAATAGGAGGCAAGGGCAAAAGCGGCACATCTTCTTGCAACCACATGTGAAGAATTTCAATTGCCAATTGAGGTAGGGGTAAATATGGAGTTTTCGTTACCTTTTTCTATTTAGGAGGGTTAAATATTTAAAAATTTTCAAAGTCATATTAGGGTTTAATTTTTATTATAAAATATCCAATTTAGGGTCAAGCTTTTTTTTGTTTTATTTATTATTATTATTATTTTAGCGTGTTGTGTTCTCTGATTTGTTGAGCTTTTTAGTATGTTATGTTGTCTGGTTTGTGAGTGTAGAACTTAAAATTAGTTTTTATTATTCACATTTTAATTTTAGAATTGGTATTTGCAATGAATTCAATGATAATTGGCATCATGTTATTGGTAGTTTTTCTTTTTGATCATGTTAAGACTTTGACAGTTAATTTTCATAAGAAAAGGAGAGTGGGTCAAGTGAAATTTTTATTCTTAAAGCTCGAGGTACCATTCATTTTTTATGTAATGTTTGTTATTTTTTTTGTCTTCTTGCTAACTAAGAGACTAAACCACACATAATTTCATGGAAAGAACCTCGACAATCTACATATTGAGGTTTATCAAAATAGTTGTTTGGCACACCAATTTGGAAATGAGAAATAAAAAATATTTATTCATCTATCATATGACTTATGAAACATTTTCTGAAATTTAAAGTTACTATGTTTTTAAAAGCATCATTAAGGCCTAAAAAAACTATTGGGTTGGTTTAGGGTTTTAGACCAACCCTTATATTGGTTTGCACATGGGGTTAATGCCAACATTATTGCCAATAGATTCAATGTTGGAGCTTCTACAATGCATAAATTTGTTGTTGTTACTATTGTTGTTGATGCCTTAATTTCTATGGATAAATTGTTTAATCAATATATCTTTATACCTCATGATCCACATTTATTTAGGATCATGGGTGAATTTTTTATCCATGTGGCTTACCTCATCTTTGTGATGTCATTAAGGGGTTACATATTTTACTTTCCCAAAAGCCAAATAAATGGGTTATTGCAATATTCGCAAATTATTATTGCAAACATGAAAGTTGCAATTCAATTGTTTTGCAAGTAGTTTGTGACATGGACAAGCTTTTTTGGAATGTATGTTTTTTAGTTCTTGGCAAAATGGCAAATGGGGGCTAATCCAAGATGTTTTCTATTTATTGATAACTCTAAACATGATCAATTTTAAGATTTTTTCAATTTTGATTTTGAAAAGTTCATTTTTGACAATTTTGCAAACCTCATAGGTTAGAAACCATCCTTACACACATGTGGTATGGATACCATACCATTACAATACAATTAGAAAACTGATGCATCCATGTCCAAAGTGGCCTTTATGTAATTTTCACAGTTTTGGTTCCGATTCTGGACCTTACATATATATCCTTACCTTGTTTTCAAAAATATTTTTTCACAGTTTTGGTTCTGATTCTGGACCTAGCAAAACATTTTTTCCATGGTCTGGTTCTTGTGCCAGTTCTAACAAGTTGATGTCAACTTGGGTTCGGGTTACAAGAACCTAACCTTGAACTGCCAATTATTACCTTCCAAAGGGGATACCCACCCAACACTAGTTTAAACCATGGCCATGTTGACCCCCTACCTCTAATTTGTTCTTCTAGCAAAAAAATTTAGCATTAGTACTCACTTTTCATTTTTATCAATTTTGTTATTGATTTGTTTTTCTTTGCTACAACAGTCATGAAACAATTTAAGATGGTGTTCAATGCCTGAATAAAAAACAAGATTTGTCGAAATGCCTTTATTTTTCTACCCATAAATCAAGGATGTTATCAAAAGCAACAATGTTCCATCTCCCTCTAACATAATTTGTTTCATCATCTACTCTTTTTTTTGTGACATTGTTTTACAATTGATAACTACACCAATTAAAGTGCAACAATCATGAATGATGAAGATCCTTCCACCAATGGAAGTTGTATGGTCATTGTCATTTCATCTTTCATCATGCAACAAGTCCACATAAAAGGTTTCTATCATTCATGATTCTATAGAAGGAAATCACATCCAAAATGAAAATAAGAATAAAGATGAAGAATACATTCAAAAAATTATCTTTATATATTATATATATATAAAATGAAGAAAGGAAAAAACTAGAATTCCATTTGAAAAAATTCCTAACATGTAGAAATGCACAAGAATTGTAGAATAAAAATATAAAAATCCAAAAAAATGATTAAGAACCTTAACCCTAATACTTAGTTTTATATTAAGGATACATTTATATTTTACATTACACAAGACAAATCAGGAAAGCTAAAGCAAAAAATCATTTAAAAAACAACCTTAATACGTACACCTACACAAAGATTAAAAATTGAAAGAAAAAAATCCAAATTTTGATGAAAATAACTTAGATTTAGAATACATACCAATATAAAAAATGTTGTTGGAGCTCCATGTGTTATAAACAAATGAGGTTTTTTAACTCTGGAGAATGTCAAATATTGTTTTACACATTTGGTATTTTATATTGTAGTAAAGTTTTGTAATAGAAATTCCTTTTTCACCCATGTTTTTGTTTTTTTTTTAATATGGGTTGCAATTGCAATGGCCGTTGTCACCTAAGCTATCAACTATAACCACAGGGCTCCACATCAAAGCCTAGGGGCTTCAATGGCAGGTAAAAGGGGAGGTTTTCCCTAGTGCCTATTTTCCCTAGTGCCATACAATTAAGGAGTATGACCTTGGATTCAATGAACTATGTTTAATAGGGTTTCATGTTTCGTTTTCACTTTACCTTATTCTCTTTCCTCCTTTTTCAACATGTCCAATGACAAAATAAGGTTAGTGCATTCAAAATTGTAATGGATCTTGACTCGTGCCTTGATACAACCTCCCATAACTATTCAAATATTAATTTGTTTGTCCCATAGAGATATCCCAACCCATTGTGCCTCTCATTACACTTTTGTACTATTGGAAAGCTTTTGATGAATGCTCGATGGTTTTCATCATGTTTTGACCTAGGATGAAAAATTTATTGAATATTGAATAAAATGTTGCTAAAAATCTATTTAAAACAAAACAAAAAACTATAGGTGGATTTGGGTGCATTTTTGGTATTGGTGGGAAAACCTTCAATGAGTAGGATTTAATGAAAATGATTTGGAAAGTTCAAGATCGGAAGTGCAAAAGATATTGAATTTTAAATAGTTTTTATTGTTGAAAATTCAATTAAATTACAAAAGATGGTTTTGGAAGGAGTAAAATAGTTTGGTAACTAGTTCACACTTGAGCCATCAGAATTTTGCAAGCTATACTAATGCTTATGAATGTTGCACTACATGTGAGTTTAAGGTTATTTCAAAAGTGATTTAAAATTCCAATCCAACCCATTCCATGGCCTATTTTGGGCACATGTGACCATATTATGATAAGATTTGAAATGTTTTACCCATCATTCACAAAGAACCTCCAAATAGTATACGGTACCCTTGGCCTTTATCCCAATTCTATAAATATTCATAACTATTTGGGAAAAAAAAAATCTTCAAAATGTGTTGAGTTTTAAATCACTTGTTTTCATGGGGAAAACAAGTGTAGAAAAATTAAAACTTACTCAATATGTTGATTTTGGTGATTTTAGGTGTTCATATCAAGATAAACAAAATACATATGGGGTTGTTACAATATAAGGTGGATCATTTTTTTGTGTCACATTATAACTTTATATAGAGTGCCATGCATTAGCATGCCATAAAATCATCATTATGCCAAATTTGCCATTGCATTAAAATTGTCAACTTGAATTTAAAACATTTATATAAAAATTGCAAAATATATACATTAAATATAAAGTAATGGACTTTTGAAATTGAAAATTATGGAATAGTTTTCTATCTATGGCTTTATATAAATACATTATTTTAATGAATTTTTTGGGGATAACTTATAAGGGTTCAATATACGATATATTAATGTAAAAAGAACATAGATACAAAAGTTTTGCTAGAAAAACTTTAATTGAAAAAATGTTATGGACTTTTGAATGTTTTGAAATGGATTTTAATTTCAAAAGTTCATATCATAATTGTTATTTGATGGATTTCAATTTTTTTCTTTGAACATGCATGTTAAAAATTATATAGTTGGTTTATTCATATAATCTTAATTAACTCATTAACCTCCTTGCATCCCCCATTTAAATAATGATTTCACAATAAATTATCATTTTAACATTACTGAATGGACTTTTTATGGATTATTTATTTGGCAAAATTAATCCCCCTTATCTTCCCATCATCCTATGAAACATGTGTAAGTAAGGTGAATTTTTTTCATATAACACAAGAATCTTTCAATTTTTTAATACATGTTTCAATGTACTTGTTTTAAACGAAAACATCCATGTGTCATCATTGTGAAAACAAAATACACCATCATCATGGAAACAAAAGGTACTACCTTGACATTCGATAACCATTGGAATTCACTATACATCATAAGCAAAACCAAAATATTTAGGTTGTTACAAAAAATGATGATGCACATGCCATGAAGCCACAAATGCAAAAAAGTTGCCTTTTTTTTTTTGTACCATTAGCTAATTGCACCCTACCCATTATAGCACTATTGATGTTGTGCACATTTTTATTGTTCAATGTACTTTTCATAAGAAGAGATTTGTATAATAAAAAAACATTATGCAAACATATCCAGTGGAAGATGGGTAATGAACATGTTGTAAAACTTGGATTTCATACAAGTCAATATAAAAAAACATCACTTGTTTTCCACATGGCCAACTACTTGTGCAATAGCTAGCTTAACCAATTTCACATACATTGGGGAAACTAGTAACCAAAATTTGAGATGTTGTCATATGGTGCTACAACTTAATTAGATGATTATTGTCAAAGGGGGGGAACATACGTTTTACTGCATTGTTAACTTGAACATTGCCTTGTTGATGTCCAAGGTCTATGCAACAAATGTGCAATCTACAGCTATTCACACCCTTTATGGCATGGAAGGGGTTTTGTTCAAAAAGTTAAAATTGAATAATGATGAATGTTTTGCTCACCCAATTATGTTTCCATCACCAAGGGTATTGTGACCATAAGTGCTACCATGACTTCAAATGTAATTACAATAACTCCCAATAGTAGTTTGGCCAATAAAAGCGATAGTGCTAGTGGTAGCATGAATGTAAACAGCATAGCCACCACAAGTGGTGATGTGAACCCTTCCATTAGTGGACATGGCATGTGCTAACATTCAACCTTATTATGGATTTTTTTTTAAAGTTGTGAAGAAATTATTGAGGGGTTTAAAATGGAAAAGCTACAAAGTTTATAGGAGTCTTAGTGTAAGCCACATGAAAGTTTATGGAAGACATGCATAGATGACAATGTTGATCATTGTGACATAAGGAGTCACATAAACACATGTATCCAATTTTGGTATGGGATTTTGTCCACAAGGAATTTAGGCAACAAGTGTGGGATGTTATGTTGCTTTAACTTGCACAACCCACGTTGTTAAACATGTTCCATTTGTCTAGACATGTTGAGTTGAACACAATGATAGAATATGTGGTGATTTTTGGGTTTAAGAAGGACAACCCAAGGAATCTTTTAACACCATTAATTTGATAGTAATGTGGTCAACCAAATAAGATTATGCCAAAAAAGACCAAGGGGACCAAATCAAAACAAGGTGGTGCATCTTCATCATATTCCATTGAGCAATAATCAATTTGGATAATCCACGTGTGATTTTAAGCACGTGAACAACTTTGTGATGCCAATGGCTATGGATAATTTGACAATTGTGTAACATTGGGATACATTCTATTATGTCATTATTCGAAGAAATGATTATTGACCTTGAGTTTGTAAATTTGAGCTAGGAGATTATCTGTACTTACAACAACAATAATTACCTTGGATGTGATTGTAGGGCGTATTGTCTTATAGGTACAATAGGTGCTACCTTTTAAAGTGTTATTGTTGTAAAGATGGGATGGTCAAACATGGAAAAATCATGTGCATAATTGTGCATTATGTCATTTTCCACATGTTGATGGCCAAGTTTATCTTTGGTGGTTGTTAATGTTTGATTACATTGTATTTTATGTGGGCAATTTATTGGGGTTGCCATTATCTTGATTTGTGATTAATATTATAAAGGTTAACATATGGGATGTCTTACATCACCATTGGATGAAGTATTAGTCAAAAAATAATTTTGACCTCGGTGCGTTAAATTCAAACCATGATTCACATTTGGTTGATGATTTGGGGGATTACATTTAGGTGATTAATGATGGGGTTCACATTTACACTTGGCCTACTAGTCCTTTCACTTTTAAACCAATGTGTTTTTTCTTGGTGGATTTATAGAATGAATTAAAATGGCTATTTGGCTTAAGAGGATTTTAGCCTTAGAAAAGGAGGTGGTTTGGGAGACATGAGACATCATTTAAAGTGATTTATGTTAATTGGTTTATGTGTGTATGGATAGTGATAGTTGTAGGTGTTAATACATTAACACACAACAACTGTTAGGAATGTTAGTTTAATTACTTAGTTAAATCCTAATTAGGTTAGTGTTAAATTACGTTAGTGTAGTTAATTGTGTTTTAGTAAGCTCAAATGTGAACTAAGTTTGAGATATTTCATGTTTTAGATATAATCCCAAGGTGTGTTGTTGTAAGTTTTTTGCAAGTTTTGTTTGTGCACATTGTTGTGTGGATTTTGTTTGTGTGTTTTGGGTTTGCATTTTTATGAGTTTTGTAAGTGAGTAATTTTTTTGATTCGGAGATGAAGGTCAATTTAAAGTGATTTATGTTATTTTGTTATGTGTGTGTGAACAATGATAGTTGTAGGTGCAAATGTGATAGCACATGATAAGATTAAGAGACAAAATACTCTAATATATTTAGCATTTGGTACCCACTTTATATTGAATACTTTCATGTTTGCACTAAAAAAAAAATTGAAAGCCCAAAAGCTACATAGAAAAACCTAAAAGTTTGACCATGATACATGTAATTAACATCACTTTCACAAACTTTGATAGCTATCATAGGATCACAAACAAATACATCTTCATTTGTGTAAATTTGATGATAACACAAAAATATTTTAACAAGGGAAAAATGTGCACAAGGTCAAGCAAAACCTAGAACTCAAATAAGTGTTCATAATTAACCATTATTCATTAATTTATAGGGTTGTTAATAACCATTTTATCAACAAAGTTATGTATTTCCCCATCACTCTTTTGGTATGGCTTAACATCAAATTCCATATAATCTTCTTTTTGCAAATAATCTTTTGCCCTTTGTTTCCATGATCTTGACAAGTTTTGTGAACTCCAAATGTTGCTTAAGACAATGTGCAAAATAGGAATGCAAAGTCTACAACCAATTTTTAGTGCATTTCACCAAAATTAAAGTTGATAAGGTTTGCACATCCAAATTCATGTGTTGATGGGCCATACAATGAACCACTATATAATAGGGAGCATAATCATCATGGATCTATTTGGTGACACCATATTTAGTGAATTGAAAAACGTTAATTGCCCCAAAGTTAATGAACTTTTGGGAAACTTGATTTCTTGATGACCCCGTCTAATCATCAATGCCTCCTCCATGACCATTTTGAGTAAAATGTTGTTATCTTACTTTTCCAACACACGATCCAAGGAGGTGAAAATATGAATCCTTACCCAATTTTCCACAAGATAACAATGGACAAACAACCAAAACTCATTGTCAAATGTAGAAACCTCATTACAATTAAAAGTAACATTATGTGTAACCACCACTTGCTGTTTTGGTTGCCTTCAATACCTTTTGGTGAATAAATTCTGCCATTTGCCAACCCAAGTTGTTCATCCAATGTTTCTCATAGTTTCTTGGAACTACTAAAGACTCAAAAAATGACTTCAATAATTTATAGTATAACAAGGGATGACTTTGTTACAGCAAATGCAAGACAATTGTGAATTGCACTACCTTTCAAGTTTTTCCTTGTGTTATTCCATTTGCTACTAGTCTTGTTAGGTAACTATTTGATGAAAACAACTAGCAAGCTTTGCATGGTTCTTTGTGTGATGCCACTCCCCTTTTCTTAGAGAACTCATATTCTTTTATCCTTTCTGGTGACACATGTGCTTGCAAAATGAATCAAATGACAAAAATCAAAGAAATGGAAGATTACAACTAGACTTTCGATGACACCCTAAGCCTCTTCAAGCATATAACTTTCAAAAAAAAACTTGCTAGAAATGGAGATTGGATAGGTTTATATAAAGCAAAGTTTAGAACTCACCTATTTGTTGTAGAATGCAAACTCCCAAACAACAAACTTGCACAAAATATACATAATTCCCTAGGACAATGCATTGAGTGCTTAGTCCCACACAAATTGCATGAAAAAATCACAACTTCAAAGCAAACATAAAGGATCATGATAACTCACTTGAAGATTGAAATTGCAAGTCAACTTTGAATGTTCATTAATAACTAAAAAGTTCCATAAGGTGCACAAATCACAAGTTTGTGCAAGAATGCACAATCACAAATATTTGCTATGAATCGACAAGAAAATCTAAATAATTTGTGAAACAAACATGCTCATAACTCGTCACTCCCCTCCCACCTACAAATGAAACACTACATTTTATGATGAAGTTGAATTGCAAAAGGACAACAAAGAATTTGAGCTACGAAGCTCAAACTTCAAAGTTCACTACTCTTGAACCCCTCCAAAACTCCCAACGAATCACAAACAAGAACTGAAAAGAGATCTACCATTGAAGGCTCGATTGCCACCCTTGTTGCATACAAGTTACAATGGAACTTTGAGACACAAGTTGGTGAGGAAGGGGGTTTGTAGGTGAAAGAAGTTGGTGAAGCTCCATTGCAACTCACAACCTTTTGGTGAGAAAAATGAAGAATGAGGAGCAGGAAACTAGCAAGTTTGGGAGGAGAACAAGAGAATGGAGGTGGCAAGGAACATGCCCCTTTGATGTCTCCAATGTGGCCGTTAGACAATTTCAGCAACTCCTGATTGAGCCATTTGGCAACACCCCATAAGGAACCCTAGTTTTGGGTGGCAAATCCAACCCTATGTCATGATGCTATATGGTGCTGTCAAATCAGGGTCTGTAGCTTTCCAGCCAACAATTATAAAAATCCTACCCTACTTCACTTTGTACAGGTAGTCAGGCATTTTTGTAGGTTCAAAAATGGCAATAAGTTGCCAAGGAAAAGAACAATTGTCATAACTTTGCAAGTTTTAGTCCAAAGTGTCAGGCCATGACCCCAATCATGAAAGACAGTGACTACTTGCCATCAGTCTCAGTCACTGACTTAATTGGCTCCCAATGGCAAGTTTACGGAAGCTTATAATATTCTACAACCTTCAGGCATATGTCTGCATACTGATATTTTGATTAAGTGAATTTCTGTTGCAATTCCTCAGAGGCAGGTGTAAGACTCTATTGTGATTATCAGCCAGGTCTATTTTCAAGCTTTTAATGTCAATCAATTTTCTGAGCTGGAGATGGAATGAAGGGAAGCTTATGCTGTTGACCTGAACCTTCACTATTTGTGTTTCAAGGTTAAAGGATCCAATCCCAGAATCCTTCACATTCTTGACTGGTATACCTGTGTCATCTGGGCATCAGCTTCTGCAAATAGGTCTCTGCAATTGGAATTGTGTGCAGATGTTTTGTCCCCTCTTGTCAGAGCCCCAAGTGCAAGCTTTTCCCATGAAGGAGAAGAGGCTGAGAACTTTTTACTTGGTGTCTTGTGCAGTTGAAGTTGATGCTGACAAAAACTACTAGCACTGACAGATGGAGCAGCTTCATTCATCTCTACAACTAAAGGAGCTGGCTTAAATCAAAATGTGGGATGCAAATTACCTAATCATTTTTGCTTGAGAGCTCCAGATTACCCAACAAAAACAGCTGCAGGCTGTTCAACAGTAATAAGAAAATTGCAGTCCTGCACAAGATAAAGGCCCAATCCAAATACAGTAAAAAGTAGTTGGCAACTAGCTGTTGCCTGACAGAAAGCCCCAAGTATCTGCACACAGACACCCCTAAACTTTCTATTATGATCTATAGACATGTGAAGAGGAAAGGTGATACCTCAACCCTAGAGAGCCACTGTTGCTCAAGCCAGCATTCCCCAAAAGGTACACATCAAGAAAGAAGAAGAGAGGAAATGAGATCCATTGAAACTGTCAAACTAGCTAGTGCAAAATAAATCCCACTGAATCTATATGCTAGTGTGTATACAATAGGCTGTATCCTCCTCATGATCTTGATTGTAGCAAATGATCGAGATTGAAGCAGACAACCACACATGTGATGTTCTTGACACTTCCTCTGTGACAGGCTTCCTCTATGAGCCTGTTGGCAGCTTCTTCAACATCTGAAATGTACTCCAGTACTATTGAGACTGCATCCTGGTTTGACACCACATCCCACAGCCCAGCACTGGCCAAAACCAGGAAATCAACTCCCTCCGCAATTGTAACCTCTTGAATGTCAGGTTCGGCCACAACATACTGCTTCAACAGCCGGTCACCGAATGCTCGGGATACACCACCACCTGGTACCTGCCAAGTGCCATCCCATATGAGAATACCGCCCATGTCTACAATCCGTTTCTGTTCATCTGTTTGGGTTGGTTTGTGATCCCATGACAGAGTGACTGCATTGCCACCTCTGGAAATCACGGCCCTGGAATCACCAACATTGGCAATCAGCAAATGCTTCCCCACCAAAACAGCTGTACAAGTTGTTGACCCCACAATACTTTGCGGATCATCCTCTTCTCTCAAATAATCTTGGTCTGTCTGCTTGTAGGTCTCAACTATGGCTAGCTTAGTGTCATTGAAAAGTTTAGGATGCTTCAGCAAGTTATCAAAGAGGTGTCTTGCAATGTAATATGCTGCCCGCCGATAGCCATGTCCATCCACAACTGTAAACAACCTAATATCCTGCCTGTCAAGTTCTGAGATCTCATGGAACACATGCATGTAATCTCCCTTCCCAGTCAAGCTTGAATATCCAAATCTGCATGATGGAAACTCACTAAAACCCCCCCCACTGATATTGGCTATCCTTCCACTTCCTTGAAACCATTTTTCAGTGTTGTCCATTGCAATGATGCTTCCAGTGTAACCACTATCATTGGTGCATTTTTGTGGTTTATAGGGGGACGGATTAGGATATGACTGGAGCATAATCCTCCCCTTGACCTCCACCAACTTTTGGCAGATTTCAGAAAACTTAGGACGGTCTTCTGCCCTTGTGGCCCAACACATCTTTATGATTGCAGATAGGTGTGCAGGACAATATTCCTCAGATGGTAAAGTTGGCCGCTCCTCACGTCGAATGCTTAGAAGCAGCTGAGATCGTAGTATATTGGCAAATGGCACCTCCCCAGTGAGGACCTCAAAGAAAACCAGTGCAAAGCTATACACATCCGCTGCATTTGTGTATTTCTCTGTGTTCTCTTCATCTTCAAATACCTCTGGTGCTCTCCAAGGAGTTGCCCCCAGTTGCCTTGTGGTAAACCTAGAGTTGTTTAGGTTCAACTTTGACATGCCAAAGTCTGTGATCTTAACTTGCAGAGACGAGGAAAGGCGTGAGTCCTGAGTCTCTACGATATTTATGAGAACATTATTAGCCTTGAGATCACGGTGCATCACGTTACTCTCATGCAAATATTTCATGGCCTCTGCCACCTGCAGCATTATATCGACAGCTAACAGCAGTGGAAGTGGAGGTTTAGATTGATCTTTAGATTGATCTTGAACATTCTCGTCTAAGTACCTCCGCAGGTCCATTCTCATGCGCTCTGAAACAATGACATGCTCGTTTCCCTTGACCACATACCCTACGAATTGAACCACATTTGGGTGACGCAACCTTGCTAGTAGATCCGCTTCTTTCTTCACTTCATTGACCAAAGTTCTGTTTGAGACTACGAACACCTTGGCAGCCACCGGCACTCCAAGATATTCACATTTGAACACTACTCCAAACGATCCCTGCCCAAGAATCTGCCCGCGCTTCACATCATCATATTCTATCGAGAGTAGATGAACGTGACCAGGACTTTTGTCCAGCACATGATCTACAAGCTTACTCTCATCTCCTCGGGGCAGTGACGTCCTGTACATTTTTAAAGTGCGTAACAAGCTCGCATGGTCAGATAGAGAGGCGAAAAAGACATCTTTCGTCAACAAAGCAGAGGAATACGGCGCTACAACGTCGTTACAATTCAGCATCAACACCTTGACGCAGAAAAGAAACTCATCCAGGTGGAGGAAGACCTTTTTCTGGATCGACGCGGAATCGGATGAGCTGATCAGCGACTTCCACCAGTCCTTGTCGCTCCACTGCGCCACCAACATCTCTCCACACGACAGTATACGCCTCAGTTCCGTCACAGTTCTTTCGCAAGCAGACAAATCACGGATATAAACGGCGCCATTGAGGGAGCGGGAGTATGTCGTTGCAAGGAGTGTGCACAAGGATTTGTTAAACTTCACCTGCTCACTTTGCAATTGTAAAGTCCTCGCCACATCTTTGCATTCCATAAGCAGAGCAACTGTCTCCATTTTGAGAAAAGAGCAGCCCTAAAAATGACGCCCTACCGACGAGAAAATACGATGTCAAAAAAAAGTGGAGTGAGCTGAGAAGAACAACAGAGGACCAACACACTCGCTGATGGATTTTCACTCTACAAACAATTGGATCAACGTCACGCGGTTCCGACTCCTGTGCTACCCACGGATACAAGCTACCGCCCACCACGACGTTCGCTCTCCGATCTCACCTCTCTGTGCGAACTCTGCAGACACGACTACGTATGTATCAGCCAAGACCTCTGTGAAGTGCTTTTCTGGACACGTTCAGTGTTTCGGTCTTTGTGTTTATCTGGTCTCTTCAATCCTTTATGAGGGACATCTCTGGAAAGCACTCGAGAAATTTCCTAGCGTATTTGGAGGGCACCTTTACATCCAGGAATATCCTAGAGAGCGGGTCCTTACACCTCCTCCTTAAGGCCGGGAGTGATCTTATACGTGCTCTACTATAAGTTTAGTGCTATCTACTTTAGGATACCCATACATGGGTGAGAAACATTCCCAATAAGTACCCTCAGTTTATAATGGCCAGGGCGAATTGACCCCCACATTGTTTTTTACCACGATCCCAATGTGGGGGTCAATTTGCCTTGGCCCCTATTAGCCCAGTTTGAAAATAGAAATTTCATGCAGCCAATGAGAATTTGGGTGGGGGGGGGGCGGTTTGGTTTTTGTTCTGTTCCCACTGTGTTCCCATGAGGTTCCCAAATAGTTTTCCAAGTTCCTCACATGTTCTCAAGATATTCCCAACAGCACCTCAATTTTATTCCATACCATTTTTGGCCACAGTTCAACATCCATGCATATATAAATTGGAATGGGAAACATACCATAAAGCCTTAGCGGCTTCAACACAAATTATATTTTTTAGAAATCCTGAACTTTTCAAAAAAAAATTCTCAAAGAAAAGTTGTGAAAGAAATTGAAAAATCTTTTGAATTATTCAAGAAATATTCTAGTTTTCAAAATAGAACCTTTAAAATTAATTGATTATTGGGCAGACGTGTGCTGAAGCAGTCCCTGTACTACAAGTATCTATTCTTCCATTTTGGGGGGAGGGAAGTGTAGCTTCTATGGTGGGGAACAGCCCCATGTTCCAGTAAAATTCATGGTGGACCAATCAATATGACTCTTAGGGGAAAAAAAAACACCATGGGTGCACCAGCTAACTAAGGCAAAGATGAATACCTAAGTACCGGGTCATAAATGTGGGGCCAAACTTGGCTTACTGGGTATCTCATAAGGCCCCTTTTTGGGAATGCCCTCCACCCAAGGGCTTCACCTTAGGCATGAAGTTAGCATTATTGAAAGTCACCTCAATTTTAGGCCCTAGTTTTGAATTAATTCAAACTCTTGATCAAATTCTATGTGCTATTTACATGTATAATGTTTTTATTGTTAAAAATTTCTTCAGTAGTATCTCAAGAATATTGAAGAAAAAGGCAATGATACAAATATCTCCAAAGCTACATTTTCATGCTTAGACAAATTGATGGCAAATTTGCAAATTTTTTTAATGCAGATTTTCTCGACAGTTATAAGAGACACCATGGAACCATGTTTCTCCAATGGAAAAACCTCGAACAAGATGGCATTTGTATTTCGATTCTTGTATATTCACTAAAAAAACAATTTTCTCTGTGCATTTTCATGCAAACAATTAAATGAATTGTTGAGCTACTCTTTTTTGTGTGCTTATGAATAGGACAAGGCTACCTGCCAAATGACAATTAACAACTCCAATTAAACCTATAAATGGAAGTTGCAACTTGCCAATTAAATTTGAAATGCTTACACCTAGATACTAACAAACATCTAACATTTCAGGCCACCAACAAGACAAAATACGGCCTTTCCATAAAACCCCCACTATTTTGTAATGGATCAAAATGGTCTGCTGTGTCATTGCTCAACTTGTCAAAGTAATCAAAGGAATTGAAACAAAATCAGAAAAGGGAGAATCCAAAAAATTTGCCATATACAACCAACCTTCTTGGGCCAATGCACCAAATAGAATATATTAAGCACAAAAGAATTCTGGTTAAATTATCTTGTCTGGGAGCTCCCACTATTTTACAACAGTCATGTTTTTAAACAACATACACTGGTAAAATTACATTTTGTCTCAACCAATAACCGTCATATTATTCTTACAATATATCCCATGATCACTTGATATTGCTATGTAATTCTCTTCTCTCTTGCTGGATTTGGAACTAAGAGTATGATGACTCAATCACCGTTCACATATGTCTTCGATTGATAGTACTTGTTCTCGCTTTCTACCTTCTTCTCATTCCGTTTCTGCGCATCCTCACCAGCAAAATGCACCCATTTAAATATCAGCCAAAACTTGACCTAGATCATCTCACATCATATGGATTACTGGTCATTAAGTACATCTGTGATAACTTACATCAGTGGACATAGAGATAAGATTAGCAAGGCACCTTGACAGTATTTCAAGACAATTGTCATTCAATTGAAAACACCTGGTAGAATAAATGGTACAAAATTGTGTATTGACCTTATAGGCTTCGTGGTTAGTAAGGATCCGTTGAATAATTGTGGATGTTGTCATATTTAGAGGACTCTCCAATATTTTGAAGATCCCCATCTCCTTTGCAGCTGCATAGGGGTCACTCTCTCCCTGAAACCAACAACAATCATAAGCTTGCTGAATGTCTGCTTGACCCACAATTGCTTGAAAGCCATCAAGTAGAGCAAGAGCCACCAGCATTACTGCACAGTAAAACAAGCCAAGTGATGATTCATGACAGCCTACATGGATGCCCACCAACAGGAGTTCATTGTGAAAAACATCCCTGACACTGATTTGGTGGGTACTTACATTCTTCAACTCATTTGGCTCTGCACAGGTTCCATGCACAACAACAGATATGTTGAATGTGGTTATCTGTGGTCACAAGCCAAACAATGAATTTTCAAATTAGCACCCACACATGCTACCTTAATTAAAACCACAGCCACAATACCAATATCTAAGCGAAGAACAGCACTTTCAACAACAGAGAGAATCAACAAAGAAGTAAAATACAAGCAGAATAGTACCATGTCTTTAGTCACTTCCCATGGGGCACCAATGATAACTTCATCAACATACCGGCATGCCAACACACTCAAACTACGCTCATGTAGATGCATAATTGGATGATTTGCTCCTCTATGTCCACTGTGTGTGACCCATCCATCCACAGCCCCTCCCCTGCTCTTGTGAGCTGACTTTTCCACCAAGTAAAATGTAGAGAGCAGCAACTCTAACCCTTAAATCCTGCAGGTTCTAAAATTTTATTTTCCTATGCCCAGTTTACTTGAACTCTGAAAAAAGTGCTCTGGATAACCTGAACAGGGGGAGGGGAGGTTGGAAATGAAATACACCTGACTGTCAGATCAGTGTGGATGCCCACTAGCAAAAAGTCACCAAACTGTCTTGCTGCTTTCAGAGTCTGTGGCACATTCATGTGAAGATTTTCCCATCATAAGTAATAAGTTCACAAGTTGAAATCAGCTTAGACTAGCATATTGTTACTAGCATCACTGACAATTTGATGAAATGTGTTGAGCAATGTAGCACACCATATTGTACTGCTTCCGCAAATGGAAGCTGGCAGTCTGTGTAAGGAATTTCCTTCACAATCTGTTGGCAGTAAACATGTGGCTCATGGACACATGAAGGCTTGCTGAGCCATTTCTAGATCGATTGAGATGGCATGAGATTTGGTTTCAGAATGCCAGCATCTTTGTAAGAAATTGTCATGGCACAAGTCAGATACAAAAACAAACATTCCAATATAATCTTGTCACCAAAATTTGCCAACATGTTTCTTTGGTCATAATAAAGCTTTTCAAAGCATGCAATTCTGTACCTCCACATGGCCAGCATGGAACAAGTCAAAAGCTCCATCCACGTACACAATACGTGCTTCTGGTCCTGGCCCCTGCTACCTGCCAACTCAATCAGAATATGCTCCACTTGTCCCCAGCTCACTCACAATCAAACCATGTTTTCAATGCAAGTATCTCCTTAATGTCAGTGACTCTCACAATGCAAAAAAGGAAATAACTGGTAACCTGCTACCTTCTGATTTGAGAATTGAACAATACGTCGAGATGTGGGCAAGAAATGTGAGAAACGAGTGCCAACACCACCAGCATTGAGGCTCCCCTTATCATGGCTAGTGCTGTGTCCATGACTAAACTGCTGATGCAATGATGTGTGTACTGGTGATTCACTCACAGCTCGGTCCCGTACACAGAGGAGCATCCGCCCTAAATACACTCCATTCCTCAGTCAGCTTGAATTTTGTTTGCCTCCCAGTGAATTCATTTGGCAAAGAAGCAAAAATTCTAGCCCTATGTCAACAGTTTTTACAGATCTCAAGCTCAAGAGATTTCATAGGCAAAATCATAAGGGCCAGAACAGGGTGACAAGAGACAGACCATACCAACGATATCTGTGCTCGAGACTCCTTCTGTGCGCTTGATCTGCTTATACCGGCCCGCCTTCTTGGCATGAGCATAAGCATCACTACCATCAGGTAGTATGCAAGGGTCGTCACCATGGATGATGTAATCAATCTTGTACTCTTTAAAAAGCTTGTTCATAAATTCCTCGGTGATTTCATATGGCACCGCCTCAATGACTTCGTCCACCCACTTCACCGCTCTCACCATGGCAACCCTGCAAAGGAGCTTCAACAGATTAGACAGCAGTTGTGCAAAAAGACGCAGAGAGAAGATAAAGCCAGGCAATATCAATCGGAATTCTCAGATCACACCAAACCTCTCGTCCATGGACATAACAGGTGGTCCTTTGTTGATTTTGATTTCTTCATCGCTCACCACTCCTACGACTAGCTCATCACCAAGCGCACGAGCTTGCCGCAACGCATTTGCATGCCCATAATGCATCATATCAAAGCACCCATCCATATACACCCTCACGGGCTTCTTCTTCTTCCGTTTGCCCTTGATTCCCAAATTCTGAAGCCCGAGAATCTCCGAGTACTGGGATGCCAGCCCAACTACGACTATGGCCATTGCCATGGCTGCCAACACCTTGAAAACCATTGCCCCTTCTCCTCCTCCTCCAGGCCATTTGCGTCCCGCGCCTTCCATTTCCTTCGATTCTCAAACAAACCCACCGAACAGGCTTGGAGGCTCACTCACCTCTTCAACCCAACGACAGGACATTCCACCACAAGAACAACAATACCGAGTCTAACTTTCGACCTCGATCTCTAGCATGGCCACCCCATACAGAGGTGAACACACAGCTTCCTCTTTTTGCGCCAAAATTCAAATCTCGTGGATCCAACAAGAGGAAGAAGAAGAAGGAGAATAGGGAGCAGAAGGCAGGTAGGTTGGAAGGTGATGACAATTGGCAGAGTAGGGGAAGGAGTGGACGAGACGAAGAGGCACGCGATTTGGTGCAATGGGAATATGCCAAAAGGATGGTGGTGGGGTTTGTGTCTGCAACAACAAGGCAGCTGCGTCCAAGCCACTTCCGCGTACTACGTGTTCTTGTGAATGCCGTTGGCTGTCGCCTGCTCATAGGGAATGATCGCCCAAGCCGCAAACGCCATGTGCTAGATCCGAATTGGCGAATCGCGTCGGCTGCAATACTCAACGAGAGTTGGGGCTTTCGGGAACAAAGATCTTTTGGTTCAATGTGCGCGTGTGAATGTGTAACTTCTTCCAGCCGGTCATCGTCTTCTCCCACTTTCTCGTTCGTTTTTCATGACACCACGCACCTCTTAGATCTTGCCTGGCAAGGTTGTAGGTAGAGAGTGACGAGAGAATCCCTAACATTCGGTGCAATACTATATCAAAGAAAACAATTCAATTCGGCATCAAGCAGTGATTCTACTGCAGCTTACAGATTGAGAGGTGACAGAATCTCGACGGCGAAATGCATGTGTAGCAATGGTTGTGGCAAAGAAGAATCGCACCAGATAGCAAAATGGTGATCCAAAGATACAACACACTGCTTGCTTGCCAAAATCTTTCAAGATTGTCAGTTGCATCAATACAAAGCTTCACAATCACTTTTAGAAACACGTGATCCCCATGCGATTGTTGGTAACCAGAGATAGTTCCATGTCTCAAGAAAGGAGCTTAAGAGTCCATTCACCCAGTTTAAATTGGGAAACAGACAAAGCTTTCCTATGCTTGCATTTGCATCCAGATTGCGCAGACAATCTCTTTAGGTGGAACCTCAAAACAAGGAGAGGACCACAGGCCCAAAGTCTTTCTGATTTTCGGAGTTCAGAAGAAACAATGGTGGAAGAAGATGCCAACAGATGGCACCCTCCTCACTACCAAAGATGACCTTGCAGACAATCTCCTTAGTCATGCACAGGTATCCATTACTCTGAGGATGTTCAAGGAATCATTTTGGTTGAAGGCATAGTCTTTGATCATGTTGCTGGCCAAGATCACTGAATCATCCTGCTTGATCACCCTGCTTGTGCTAAATCAGGGGTTCACTGATTAGCAGCTTCATGTAAGTAGCAGTGTTTAAGATTTGCACTCAACAAGCCTCACTAGATTTGTGGCCTCCAAGCATGGCATGGCAAGAGACCACATTTTGAGCATGTCGACAATCTGTTGATGAACACACCTGCCTCTCTTCAAGTGGATCACAGGACTAGCACATGCTTTGAAATCCGGATACCTTGCATTCACCTTCTTTCTACAAGGAATCCAAATCCTGGCTCTGGTGAATTGCTTCCAGCTTGCTGCAGAACAGGCAAGCAGAACATACACAACAATGAAGAAATGCACTAACTTCCCGTGTCGACAAGAAATACATGATAGCAATCATTTTAAAAAAGCTTCTCTGACCTGCGATTCTCTACCACTGTGAAGGATCTGAGAACAGCACTGAAGTATCTCCTCAAATTCTTTCTTCTGTGCAAGTCATGAGGTCTGTAGCCAAGAATGCCAAGTATGGGACTGGTAATGTGCAGCTTCACGGAAGTTACAACATTCTGAGATATGGCGCTACAATCATCAGTTTTTCCTGATCATGCAATGATCTTCTGCAAAGATATTTTGAAGGATACTTCGAACTTGCTATGTTGACCCATTGTTCAAGAGTCAGTGGTGAACTTCTACAATTGGAGGTTGGCAACACCTAAGTAGGCATTTCCATCTTATGATTTCTGCTCTCAAAGGTTCTCTCCCTATGATTCTGGTGTCATTCTTCTGGTGCAACTCTGTTTTTCTTAAAGATTGTAACAAGGACTTGGACCAAGAACTACAAACTGCTGTGTAGTAAACTCCAGAGACAACTTGTGTGCTAATCTGGATTTAGGATTTTTTGTTTTTCCTCATCTCTTGTACTTCTCAAGCACTGCTAGGTCTGATGAAACAAAAGGAGGATGTACTTCAAAGGGATTTCGCTTTAACATCATGTGGTAGTTCAGCTTTCCATCTCACCTTCAAACAGCCCTGCTCCACTGTAGAAGCCAAATCCATACTTTTAAGGCACTAGACTAAATGCAGAGATTCAAAAACCTCTTCAAACAGCTCTGCTTCAGTGAAGACACCCAATGCATACTTCTCCAAAGATGCAAGAAACTGTTCAAACAGCTCCACTCCATTGAAAAGGTCTGATGCATACTTTCAAGCCGGAACATGACTAAAGAGTCACAAAAGAGTCAATAAGACAGTTCAAATAGCTAAAGCTCCATCGAAGGGGCCTCATAAATTCTGTTGAAGAAGCGGAACTGAAAGCAAAGATTCAAGAAACTGAACAAGCACAGGTTGAGTGAGTGCCAACCAAATAACTAATTTCAAGCATCTATAGATGACCCAAATTTGCATAAACTACTCAGGTTTAGTAGAGGACTTGACTGTCAGAAATTAGACCAATTCTTAAAACTCCAGTGTCAAAACTGCTAGCTAACTACCTAAAAATCCAGAAGCTCGTCATGGACTCAATTTTCACACTCACAAGCACAAATCAACTTACAAGCTCAATAGTGTTGTCAAATCTAGAGTATCAAATTGTGCCAGGAGCTCTTGAAAGAGTCAGATGTCTCCTAAAACCTGATATCATACTACATGGCATGATACTCTTTAAAATGGGTTGCTTTAAATGACGGTACAAAAGGAAGAATAGCCTCTAGGACAGCAGATACAGAGAACATAAAGCTTCATTTCTACCATTTCTCACTCAACTTTGGTCAGACTAATAACATCCACAAAACTTCTTGGCTTTTGCTATCTGATGGGCCAGCAATCTGCAGACTTGATACACATCTGCAAAAACCTCTTTATCCAGAGACTATGCATACATTTTAAATCCTACATCCACAAGAGCTCCAAACATCACCACACCCGGAAACAACTGCATCAGGACAAACTGACAGGACAGTGAGAAGTACTTCTCAGATTGCAGCAGGAAGCGGAAGCAACTGCTGATAGAAATTCCTGTAGAAACCACTGGTTTTGCAGTAGGAGCTTCCAGGTTTCTTCTAGGTGTCATCAGGGTTGGATTGTAGCTCTCATCCCAAATGGTATAAACCGATTCAAAGCTTCAAAAAGCCAAACAAGACAAGACCAGGACAAGTAGAAGTGCAAGAAGTCTTCCACAATCATGTGCTCGGAAGATGGAAGCTTGAGAAACAGGTTGAGCAGGCCCTGAAGGAGATGGGGTAGGACTGATGTCTTCAAAGTCTGACAGTGAAGAATCTGTGCTTTCGAAACTCCATGAGTAAATCTTGTGATTAACAACTCCACTTCCTGTTGCTGCTGAGAACCCTACAAACATGTGTTCGCTCACGTAAGACGAAAGATCGACATCGACGACGAGAAGTGGTTGAGCTGGTTTCGGGTAATCGTTGGTGGCAACAAACGGGGTGATGGAAACACTCATCTTCCGCGCTTGCCCGTCATACTCAATCCAAGCTTTGATATGACCGGATGTGAGATTGACTACCTGCATATCAGAGGAGGCCTCTTTCGCGAAAATTGAGTCCAAGCTGTTGATGTCAATGCCGACGTGATTGTCGTTGATGTCCCAGAACTCTATGTCCTTATGAATGTCGAACTCTACAGCGACGGTTTGGGCAAGAGGGTTTGGAGTAGCTGTGCTCGAACCGTTAATAGGATTGAAAAGCCCTAGCCATGGCCCCGCGCTGCCAAGTGTTGTGTTGTCTGGAACAATCAGAAATGTGAGTCCTTCTCCCGTGGACGACGGATCAGTCGAAGAGTCCACGGAGAATATGAAGCTCGTCTGAAAAGAAATGCTTGCATGGGAGCTCGCATCAGTGAATAGGATTGGAGTTCGGTACAGAGCTCTTCCAGAGTTATTCTGCGTGAGCTGCAGTGCTAGATCCTCCTGTCCAATAGACGCATCTCCAAGAAGCGTTAAACCGCTGTCGTAGTTGGAAAATTGGAGGAAGGAGAACATCGTACCTTGGGCCACTGCAATTCTCATGACTACAGAAAAAGTTGTGAACATCAACCACATCACCGCTGTCGCATTTCCAGAAAAACAGTACTCATGAGAGCCAGCTCGTTTCCTAAAGCCGTTACTGCCACACTGCCGCCTTTCCACTGGCATTTCCATCGCCTACGAGAAACTACCGCAATCTCGAAAAAGTCCAAAGGTGACAACACAAAACGGCAATGTAATGTGCCTCAAAACTCAAACTCTAAGTCCCCCTCATCCTCCACAACATCCCGACAGTATAACCGAAAAACAAGCCGCCGGGGGAGTGTATGAAGGTCAATCCAATGCTCCCAGAGCCTGCGAGCTAGGACAGCCTCATAACAATGTGTCCCTCTTCCGCCCTTTCTCCAACCACCCCAGAACTCGAAGCTTGCACAAAAAACAGCGAAATGAAAGCACTTTCGGCCAAGAAAAAAGGGAATCAGCAATGAAGCACTCCTGAGAACACACACACACACACACACACACCAACACAGAGAAGTTAAAGACAACAGCAGCTTGTCAACTTGAAATGAGTTCAATGATGGCCGAGAAACAGGAACAGATAAACAGAGAAGGAGAGGCGGGGGGGGTAATGGGGAGGGTTCAAGAAGTAAGTTTCCAAAGAAGTACAGGAATGAGCAACCGGGCGACCTCTGATGTGATCTCACTCGGATGTGACTGACATGTATGTAGAGCAAAGCAGCGAGCTTACTACTTGCTACAAAGAGACTGACAAGGACAATTTTTGTGTGTCAGGTTTTTGGGCGGCGAGCGAGGGAGGGGCACAAGTACATTGTAACAGGAAGGGATGAGCTGGGGGGGGGACAGCACTGGGCCAGCAGTAGCAGCCGCCGCACAGCAACAATGAGATAAGAACGAGAGCATGGACTCACTCTGGAGTGTGGACGGCAGCCTTTTCTCTCTGACACAATCAACACTATTGTGTAAGTGAAGGACACTAAACACCCCCTAACGAACTCTGTCCATCGTGAAATTCAGACAATCACTACACTGCTTTAATCATCCATGAACAGAGAGATGGTGGGTCATAAATTATGGATGATATTGGCAGCTGAAAAATAGTGGATGGATGTATGTGCGGATGGATAGATATTTGGATGAAGACATGGGGATGATCTTCCTCAAGATAACAGTGTTGCTTCGAAGACACATACGGACAGAGGTGCATTGATGAGCAGATAGATGCTTGGTAGGTACCTATCAACTACAAACGATTGTTCGTAGGTTCCGGATTTTGTGCCACATTTATTGGCTCTGTCCCTCTCTCAGAAGGGAGAGACTGCGCAGTGTGGAGCGGTGGTTTTCTTGGCCTCGCCTACTACCAAGGCCCTTAAGGATATTGTGTTTAGATTCATTATAGAGTATAGTAGCTGAAGGGATATTGGCCCCTAGTTAATAGGTCTATTTTTATAGGAGGATTTTTTAAAGATGATATTTTGGCTTGTCTTGTAACTTGAGATTAGTGATAGATTTATAATATGTTGAAGAATTTTGGTTTCTTTTAGAGGATTTTTTTCAACATTATATTTTTGCAGGCAAGATGAAATATTTGAGTTTTCATAATTCTTCTTTTTGCCTTAAGATACTTTTTAATGTAAATGGCAAGGCCACAGTATGACACACCCCTTGTTAAGGAACTTTTGTTGTTAGCCAAAGTTCCAATCACCCATAGGAAAATGTCCAAAAGTGATGATCATCCCTAGGAAGATTTAGTCGAATCTGGGTAAGAACACCAGATATGAAGTACAAATCTTTATCATCCTTCTATATTTCTGGCTACAGACTGAAAACCAAATAGAGAAATTATGTTTCTACTATTTTGTTCCCCCCATTCTAAGTTCAGGCAATTGTAAACCTTCAAAACCACTTCATGTTCGAATTTTAAATTTCACTTTTTGAAAAAAAAAATTAGCCGATAAGAAAAAAGGGATTTATGGAAAGTGTATTTGGTCCCACATTTTCATGAGCATTTCTTATTTGAACTGTTGCAGGTTTGGAAGGATGTTTTGAGTGGAACCATGATTCTCGATTTTGCAAGATAACAATCAGTTCTCTTGCAAAATCAAGATAGAGTTCACATGACCAAAAAGCCCTATGCTAATGCAGAGACATTAATTAAGCTACCAATTACTTGAGCTATTGTTGTTTCAGCTCCGAGAACTTGACTGCAGATTTTACATCTAAGCTGAGCATTGTAAACTGAACTGTGAAATCAACCAACCTGTTGCTGAAATAAGAACAAAAGGCTTGTTGCTGCAGTCTCTTTCCTTTCCTGCAAGTTTTGGTTTTCTACTCATCCAATGTAGTACTTCTTTTGAAAAAAGGTCACAAGAAAACTATACTTTTTAATCAACTAGTCAAAAATTGTACAATTGTTGATATCTACAGAATCTCCAATCTTGGGCAGCGTGTGTTGTGACAGTGGAACACAACACACGACTCCAATTTCCAAACCAGACTTGATTTAGAACCTGTTTGAAGTTTGGAGAACCTGAATCCAAAACCAGTGTTGGGGTGAGTACCCAGTTTGGAGGGTGAGAACTGTCAGTTCAGGTTCTCTGGTTAGTAAATCCCAAACCAGAATCAGGTTCCTGGTTTTTAAGAATTGAAACCAGGATTTTTGAAAAAAAGGATTAGAACTACGTGATAAGTGATAATCAGAGGTTAACCAAATAATCAGACTGGAAGCAGATATATGTAGAAAGGTAGGAAAATAGGTGACTACCAGGTAAGTAGATAGTTTATGCATAGGTAAGGGCTATTTTTACAAAAGCAACTAAGCTAACCACCATGGTTAGCTAGGGAACTGGAACTCAACAGAAAATTGTTTCGTGGCCACTTACCATCCATCGTTCATGGTTTGCACTGACCGCCCAACTCCAGCTGTGAACAAAATTTAGTCTAGTTTAGATTGGGGATGGTGTTTAGGGAGTGCTTTTGCAAGCAATCAAATTGAATGAAAGTTAATCCTTAAATGTCATAAGAGGAAAACTGTCCCAAGTGCCCAACTGCCCAACAGACATGTCATGTCCATCTATTTTGAAAATTAGTCTCAGGCGTGTGTAGGCAACTGAAGCTGAATCCTTTGGTAAAACCTAATTGGAATTTAGTTGAGAAATGGAAATTTCTTACTGTCGACTGTGCAATTGGTGTAATACTCATAATATTTTTCAAAATTTTGACAATTTGACTCTTGTCATTCTTCATCGAATTCAAAATTTGCAAGGTAGGAATAATGCATTCATATAAGTGTGATGGAAAAAAAAGAGACATTTGGACTTAGGATGAAGGAGAAATGAGTGATCGAAGTTGCACATACATACAAGGGGCATCTACACATCTACACACAAACAAAGAAATCTTAACACTTTTTAGGTACCTTTAGGCTCAGCACCTACTCATTTTCAAGAACAAGACGCTCCATCATTTGATTCAACTCTTGTTTTCAAAATATGAGAGCATTGGGCAACAAAACTTCTTATTGACTTTCACATTACTATTGCACAGAGTCACCCAAAAATTCTTATCGTGATGGGCAGCTCACAAAAATTTCAGTAATAAGCAGCCAGAGACAAGAAACTCTCATTGCAAGGGCAGGCCCAACTCAATGGCATGACAACTACAACCCAATGTATGTCAAATTTTGAAACCATTGCTCTCAACCTAGGAATACTGGGGATTGGAGGACCAAATTGTGAAATCATCCAACCATGGAAAGTGGAGTACAACTTTGACACATGGAGACACTTCAACACACAAAGTGCTGTGTGCAATCCAGCACTGTAATCTATTTGCACACCAATTTTTTCTTGCAAGTGATAGACAAGTTGGAGGAACCAAAAGATTCCACTTTACAAAGCAAAATGAATAAAACTTTGACCTAAACATAAGTTGAGGTAGCCTGGACCCTGAACACATGTTTTCACATTGTAAAGCTTTCTGCAGAAATGGACATGTGCACAAGTGCCTGGTAGCTAAAATCCTTGCTGATGCAACTGAAATCAACAACCTTTTTTAGCTTTCTATACCAGTTGAAGAGTTTTGTGTTATGTTTTCTCTCGCAATGGTGGGTGTGTGACTTCTTATGTTGGGAAAGTGTGCACAAAAAGAAGCTTAACAATGGACTTGGTAATTTTTGGTTAGAGTCTGATTACACTAATATTCTTTGGTGGAATAATAGCTAGCATTGACCAAATGAGGGTGCGAGGTTGGGACATTTGGATGGTCATTTTGCATTGTTTGATTTGGCGTGCTTAAACTTGGGATCCTTGTTCATGAATAATGATTGGTGAAATCCTGTAAAATTTTTAACAATAAAAAATTCATGATGGCTCTCAAGTTAAATTAATGATTCACTTTGATTGCATCTGGAAAGGGTCTGAAAATCATCTCCAATTGCCGTTGTTTGTCAATTCAACACAAATGCAGCAGCCTTACAAAAGCTGAATATCCCACATACTGCATTTGAGGAAAAGCTGCATTTCTGCTTATTCCACAAATTAAGCATCTCCACTTTTGTTTCTTTTGCTGAAAACTTTGAAATGCAGCAGTGAATTTCTTCTCCTACAAATATATTATCCCACAAGACACATTTATTTATATGGTGGTGGTCTGATAAAATGCATGTCTTTAAGGTTTGGTGATAGATGTCATATGAAAACCAGAATTTGCAAAATAAAAATAAGAATGCAAGGTGATAATCAATGAGTTTAGTTGACCATTATACATTTGAGCCACCAATAATTCCTAATGATTTCACAATATAAGATCCTCTAGATTCTCTATAGTTGGAAATCAACACTACAATAATTCTCCCCTATATCGATATACAACAGTCAGTTGAGGAAGGGAGCGGTTGGGCATATTTCTCTTGGCCTTTTGGATCAGATAAGCATATTACCTGCTATAGTCAGTCCTATTATTATCTGATGCAAATGCTCATCAAGTTTCATGATATTGTAATGCCATATGAGGTTGAAAACAGTTCTACATTCTGTGTGTGTGTGTGTTTCATTGCCATTTCCAGTACCATATTAATGTATCACAAGATTGCAACTCCAATCATGTTCCACATAATGAGGATTATTAAATTTCACAGTTTTGGTTTCAATCTAGTGATATAAGCAATTGATGTTTTCTTATTGGAAACAGTTGTATGGAATATGGGGACAGAGATTCCAATTGATTGCAATTAATTGGGGACATCACTTCTTCCAGTTGATTGCTCCTGATTATGTCTTGAAGAGTTTTCCCTCCTGACAGGATGATTTCACCCTAGCATGACAGATTTTCACCCTGGTAGGTAATTTCATAATCTCATGACCAATCTGAGGTGCTACAATGTCACATCATGCTGAACAAATGCTGTCACTTATAGAAATCAACTGAGGTTCAGGGCATCCCACAAGGTTCAGCAGAGAGCAATAGGTCTGACATCCAAGGATAAAAATCCATTGATATAGACTCCTCCTTTAAGCTCTCAACCTTTGAACCTCCGCCACAATAAGTTAACAAAATCATCACACAAAAAAACTTAAAACACTGCAAATGATTCTATCAATGAGCAGAAATTGCACACCAGATTGGGTTGCATTGTCAAACAGTTTGCCAGCACTTCTCCAAAGAAAGTTTTAGAAATGGCACCTGCACAATGATGGGGAAAAAGAAGACTGGGGCACATACCCTCTTTACCAACAGCATCCACCTACAAAGAATCATCCTGCCAAGGCATTGACAAGCTAATCTTTCTTCAAGTCAGACACCTAATCCTGGTTTACATACAAAAAGGTTCACACACCCCACTATGCAGGTCCCTCCTTTACAGACGTACAAATAGATGATTCAAGTAGGCCTGAATGGCACATGTGTGTCCCAACCACATCTAAACCCGTTGGCTGTGGTGGACCTAGAGTGTCCAAGTGTTTAGCACCAAGGTTCTCAAACTAGACAACAAAGATATAAAAGACAGTCACCAACTGCCACAGCCTGCCCAACACATCTTGCAAGAAATAGTGAAGAGATGACTTCACAGTGGTTACCACCTCAAATCCTACATCACTGAGCATGTTGCTGAAATAAACAACCATATGCCTACCAATTTAAACATATCCCAAATAGAATGTGGCAGAGTGCCAGATCAAGCGATGAAGCCATCCTACGAGCAGCATCCACTCTTCTGAGAAATGGGCTGTCCAGCTTTCATCTGGACAGTGTTAGGCTTGCTACTAGTCATTGCAGGCTGACTTGCCATCCTGCAGGAAAATGCAAAAATATCCTTAACACTCATTAAAACAAACTAATCTGGAGGCAAGTTGTTAGATGTATGTGACATATATTGAAGAGTCATTGACACATAAAACAAGAAATGGAAAGAATACCTGTTCTTAATTTCTGCAGCCATGGTCATGAAAGCCTGCTCTACATTAGTAGCATTTTTGGCACTGGTCTCCAAGAATGGGATGCCTATCTCATCAGCAAAAGCCTGAAATTCATAATGCAAAATAAAATTGATTAAGACTTGCAAATCAATATCTTGTGTTCATCAGACAATATACATATACCTTTGTAAGTACTAAAATTTCTGTCAATCCTTTTGAACTAAAAAGTTCTCATGACAAGAATCAAGAGCATACCCAAAAATAAGGTTATGGATATTTCAGATCTGACTACACAAGAGCAACCAAACAGCAAGCACAGAAAAGAGGAACCCCAACACAAGACAACAGTAAATGATTCTTTCTTGGGAATCATGCATCCACAATAAACCTTACCTTAGCAGTCTGGTAGTCAACAACCTTTTTGGAGGCCAGGTCAGACTTGTTGCCCACAAGCAACTTGTTCACATTCTCACTAGCATATCGGTCAATCTCATTCAGCCATTGCTTCACATTGTTGAAACTCTCCTGGTCTGTGACATCATAGACCACCTGCAACAGTGTAATAAAATTCAGTGGTGAGCACATATCATTGGCCTAAATGATGCTAGCATTCAGTACATCTACATGAACTTTGAGAGAACAAATATAAGACAAATCACATCCAGCATAAGACAGGAAAGCTATAGCTGCAGTTTATGTGATCAGGTGGCAAGAACAGAGTTAGGGTGCTCATATTGTTTTCAGTGATTTCAACAATTGAACCAACACTGACATACCCACCTACATACTCGTGTTAAACACTATCTTCACAAGGGGATAAACATATAAGGAATCACACATACAATGATTCCATGAGCACCACGGTAGTAGCTACTGGTGATTGTTCTGAATCGCTCCTGCCCTGCTGTGTCCCACTGCAAACACCATTGTGAAAGATTCTTTCATCATACCTTCCATAATTGGCAACCTCCCTGAGCCCTTCACACAGTTATATGGAGGAATTGCAATCAGACACCAACAGTGACTACAGAACTATCATATATATGGCACTGCAGAGAAATCTTCACATTGACATTTTGAAGCTAACATGATGATGAGTGTGGTCATAACCTTATGAGAGATGCTCACAAAGTGTCAGACCATCACCTTCATCAAGAACAGTAGTGATGAACTGCCATGACTACCCACTGCCTTCATCAGGCTCCCACTGCTGGGTGTAGATAAGTATATATAATAATCCACCCAAGCTTTTCAGCAAATCATTGTACAAAAATCCATGTCCTGAGTTTCGGACACATTTCAGGAAGCATCTGGAAGACTCAGTCATAATGTTGGCTAGCACTCAAGAGACATAGCTACACAGTGATGATACCATAATCACTTTATGTATCACTTACAGGAAACAAGTCATGTCAATGTAATCTGCCAAATGCAGTACCAGGTAGTATGGTCCAGAACATATGAAAAATGGGAACACTCACAATTTGCAACTTGATTGTCTTCCCATCCAGCTCGACAGTCCGGATTTTCTGTCCAAATAAAAGCCAAAAGAAAATTTGAGGCTTCCAAGACGTTCAACAACTCAGCTTGGTTTGAGTTTGTGACAACAATGTGTTGCATTGAGGGTTCATCTGATTTGTAAGGAATGTCCATAGCAATGCCACAATTCAACCATAAAGGACTGATCTTACCATAATAGGCAAAATTTGTAGGAGTAAACTAGGTTGGTGGAAATACAATTGTATATGGACACATAGGGGTGCAGGTTAAGGTACTTACAAAGTCAACCCCAATTGTGCTGATGTAGCTCTCCAAGTAAGAATCATCCTGCATTAAAACACTAAATTAGGAGCAGACAGCAGGCTAGAACACTGACTAAAGATTTTTACATCTGATAGACTGAATACATAATTCCAGTATTTAAAGGACTAAATGCTAATCCATCCTGGATAACTCATTGGACAATCCACAATCTAAATGAGCTAAGGTCATCAGTAAGAGACCATATGATTTTTTTGAAAGCAACAGCAAACACCCTGCTACAAGCATGATTAAACTCTGAAGAACAATAGATATATCTTACTGCAAACCGCAGAAGAAGGCAAGACTTCCCAACACCCGAATCTCCAATCAACAACAGCTTGAAAAGATAATCACTGCATAAACAACCAAGTGATAAAGCATTGATCAGACTCTGAGAACATGCTCTGCAGATCCACTGACCCTCAAACATTGGAGAGAAAAAAGCCACAAAAACATCACATAAGGTAACAAAACAAATGTTGTGCCAGTTTCTGGTCAAACCAGAAAACACAAAAAGAGTATGATCATAACTTGTGAGTATCATTCACAAAGTACCAAACAATCAATTACTCCCATCACCTCCAAACACTGGATGTAGATAATAAGTATACACTCTTCTGCTCAAAACTTAGGGCAAACAATTATACAGAAATCTGCATCCTCAATTCATGTTCCATTTCTGCAAGCACTTGGAAGACCCTGATCAAGTATTGGCTGGCATTCAGATGGCACCCTAGAAAAAAATCCCAAAAGGATTACCCTAATGACAAGACCACAAGCAAAAGAAGCCAAATACAAACCACGACACTTCACACATGTCCTGAGTCAGCATGTGACTTGGAGCATTAGCAGATATGCTAGATAGCTTCCTACTATTTCTGACCATCTAGCAAACGCAAATGGATTCAATGTACAACATAAACCTGAAAAGGCCATCCAATGAAGCTAATGACCATATAAAATAGGATGACAGATAAAGCTACATGATGACCACTGTATTCCAAATTTCAGAACGGGAGTTCATTCAGCTTCACAACAATTGCTTTTTCACATGTTGCACTTTTGTTAGTGCTGCCCCTAAGATAGGTCCCTACAACTCATCATTTACAAAGAGGTAGCTTATGATCAAAAGTCCACCAGCACCTTCTGTATGGTGAAGGACTTTGCAAGTGGAAGATCTGTGACTGAATCCTCTAAATTGGACAAAGAAACCTCAGTACACCTATGCCCAGAATACATGGTGCTTTGACCTAGGAAAGATCTGGCTATAGCAGATGAAGACAAAGCCAAGGAGACAGGGCAATGACAACAGCTTCTAGAAAGGATCCCAAGTGCACATAAAATCTTGTGCACTTTGCCCAATCTACAATGTTTCAGAGAAACCAGAAAGAAAGCACAAACAAATTTCATTTGCTAAGAGAAAGAGCACATAAGGAAAGTCACACCATGCAGATGTTCAAATGTTCCCCGTCTCAAATGTTCCAAGATATGGAACAATCCCCTGCTATGAGAAGTCCCAAATTAAATCATGAAACGTGGAAGCCTCCCAGAAAGGCCTGACTGAGTTCCTTGCAGAAAAAGGAAAGGCAAGTGCGAATCAAATTCATCCGTAATGACATGGAATGCCATGGCCACCTCCCGCAACCACGGAAATTCCACCTCCCCGGAACTTGAACCACCGTAGAAGTGAAGTCTCGCAAATAGGACACAAAACAAAAACACAAAAGACAGACAGAGACAGATAGAAAAAGAGTGCTCACTATTCAGGATTCATCTTGCACGAAGAAGAAAGAAGGCCGCCACAGACGAGATCGCTTCCTCGGGGCTTCTCACCACTCACAGAGGACCCCGATCTAAGGCCACAGCACGGAACCTCCCCTCCTCTTCTCCTCCGCCGGATCCTCGTTCAAACAATCTTTCTTGAACGGCACACCACAAAAAGAAAGAAAAAAAAAATGGTGGACAAGAGCACAGAGAGACGAAATACGGGGAAATAGACCAGCGGAAGAACAACAGAAGAAGAAGAGGGGAAAAAAAACCAACAGGACGAGGCGATGGAGCAAAGAAGCGAGGGTTTGCAACGCAACGTCGTTTCGCGCTATGAAAAAACACTCAGCCGCTGGGGAAAATGGCTGGGCAGGCAGGTAGGAAAGAAAGCGAAGTGGGACCAAACCCTAAGAAATAGGTACAAACATAGGCACCTACCTACTCATTCTACCTAGTTATGAGTTCAAACCCCACTAGCTACATACATAAATACATACGTACTTCCCTACTTGCAAGCTAATTTAAACCATACAAGAGAGTCAACTCCATTCCCATGAGGGCAGAGGGAGGGTACCTACCTACAGTACCTAGTTCTAAATTATTTTATTTTGTTTCCAAATAGACTAGTTATTTACTTGTTTCCAACCCCACCCATGAAACTAAAACTGGGATTGCAAATAGGTCGGAGACTACCTCCTACCTAGTAGGAACCCACATGGACCAATCAAAGTATCTAGCCAATCAACAGCAAGTGTTAAGCTTTGATGTGCCTTTTACCTGCCTCAGCAAAACTGTACAAAAATGTTGGGCCAAAACCATTCTGATGATCTAAAACTAGCATGTTTTAACTTTACTTCATCTAATTTTAATTTACAGAGTCACATACTGAGCACCTGTGGAGTTAGGTGAGAAGGACAAGGCATATATATACACAATGTACATATAAACTATTATTGTTGCCAAATGCTTGTTTTAGTTGTAAAACCCAAAGTAATAAACAACAAGTTTTGTTGAGACATTTTTTAGGCTTCTAGAAAAAGTGGGAATGCTACAAACAAAAGCTATGTGTATAATAATTTTTTTTCAATTTTAGATTTCCTCTCTTCTCCCAGTTTTTCCATGGAAAATAGTTATTGCACAGAATTTTACAGTCTTCATATGTCAAAGAATGGGTTTTCAAATGGGTCCAAAACAGATTTTTAAAACTCCAAACTCCCCATTCCCCAAGTCCCAACCTAACCATTTAAAAGAGTTATACAGTACTACAGTTGTTAAAGAAAAGAAAAAAAGGTTTTGAAAGGGGGGGGGAGGGGATAGGTTAGGGTACTTAACAAGTTTCCCTCCACCAACAAATTCACCCCACGCACTTATTATTTGCATTATTCAGAATATGTCCAATATTGACAGCTAAGAGTTACATGGAACAGGCATAATAAATGGTGGGTAGGTGGGTGGGTAGGTGAAAGTCAGCATTCGGTTCATAATGGGTGAATCAAAGTGACTTATTCCAGTATGTAATGTGCGCCTTGAAGCAAACCATTCCAGGTTGTAATAAATGAGTTTTAGGGGGGGGGAAACCCATTGCTGTCTCATCTTTCTATTTGCTTCTTGCAAGAGTCTTGAGAGAGTGTGTATGTTTTGTGTTTCCTCTACCCCAATTTCATGTGAAGATAGATACAAGCAAGAAAAACTGCATTACAGAAAATATAAAAGAGTAGCTAGAAGACTTGTGGCTGTTGTTCTACAGATGCAAAATAGTGTTTTTTCCAATTTCAGCCCATTTTGGAGGAGACAGATGCAGTGCCTATGCCATGTATATGTAGGGGAAATGGCTCTTGGGTCACACCAGCTCCAACTAGTATTGAATTAAGTTTGCAACTTTGATGCATCCAGTTCACCTGCAAACGTTGTTGTACGGTTGTACTGTACTAGTAGAATTGATGTTTAACACAGTATCCTCTGGTTGGCAGGTTTTATAACACATGAGCAAGGCAGCTACATAGCAACTTTGCTTTTAAAGTGCATAAAAGGTACATTTCAAAAAAGTTGCAATGTCATGAAGAACAGCAATCTCAACCAACACACCTTTTTTTAACAGATATTTCCCTCAATGAGCAGTACAGTAGACCTGGAACAATTTATTTATTCTTGAGAGTTGAGAAGTTCAGTGCCTCCATTTTTTAAGATATCCATCATCCATTGGAGGCTCCAAAAAGCCTTGAAACTGCAACCAGCCCAGCACAGCTTCTCTGTTATGACATGTCTTTTTCACCAAACTATTCTTTAGCAGAACAAAATATCATGGACAACATTTTTCAAACCATAGATCATTTATAGATTCCTGTAACTTCCTCAAAGCAAATACCATCAAATTATAGAAGTTCCCTCAATCTATGTCATATAACTGCAGCAGAGGTAACATGATCAGCAAAAACTCTGCAACAACTTTAGAATCATGCAGAACTTTACATCTTAGGTGTAGGCTACCATGTCCCACAGTCTAAAATCTACTACAGTTCTAGGTGGAGATTGACAAGGATCAGGACAAGGCAGATAAAAGAATAAATGGTACCTGACTCCCATCAGCAACCCAGCGGGCACCATATCCATCACTGACACGTATTTCAAAAGTGGGGAAAGGAGCCAGGTGGATGTTCATCCAAATAGCATGCTTCATGAGGCGCTTAAGCGTGCTCTTTGCAAGTTCATTCTTCTCTGATTCTGGCCCCACTCCACACCATCCCTCATCTAAACACACTACCTCTTGATACAGGACAATGCTCCCCAAATACCAAGCTGACAAATGCTGCAGGGAATATACCTTACAACTGCAGCAATGGTGTCTCAATACCACGAAACTACCTCCAGAGGCAATAAACCATATCAATCTGCTAGCGACCACATCACTATATTACTGTGCACCAACTACAAGCTAGATCTGTGCACGCACTCATTCACTTTAAATTTGCTTTCCTTACGCAGGAACAATGCAGAAGCAAACAGATGTACCAGTGCCTGAGAATGACCCCCACCAGCCCCTGCTGCTGCGAGGTACATGCTTTGCAAGCGCTCGAGCTCCAACAGTTATATGACTGCCTGCCACCTCCAATTCTCCCAATTTGCACAATGAATCATAAGTAACATCAAGACAAACAGAGAAGATTTCACAGCTGATCCCAAACAAGAAACCTATTGTTACTGACATAAAGATCACCCGGCCCTTCCCCCCTTCCCAGAAACAATCAGGAACTCTCTGTCTGTGTTCAATTATGCAGCCCCAAAGTGTCCTCCTTTATAGCATTGTTGTTTTCAACTGATGTATCAGCATCGAGACAACTGCTACTGACCAGCATTCAGAGTCTCAAGCAGCAAAGTTCATTCTCAGTTCAACACTGAAACAACTCTCAGATCTGGTCCATATCCATAACTCACATTTGGGTTATTCAACATAGAGAATGAAGACATGAGTGCTGACTTAGGGGGTGGTAGTGAATCCTTGATAGTCCCCACAGTACTTCGCATGCCCAACAAGGCCCTCACACCTTCAACTCCAAGACTCTGCAATTGTTATGACAAACAAGATTAGCCACTACAGAAGCCTAATGTTGCCTTTGATACAGCACTGAAGGATGCACTTCAGAGTTGGTCAAAAGAATCTCTCTCACTTCTAAGGCAAAACAGTAGAGAAGGACATGACTCACATTAAGGATGCTGGATAGCAGCTCAGGTGGTTCCTTTACACCATTTGGTCGTGATACATGAATGCCTAGCACCCCCTTTGCTTGTTCTTTCTGCACAGTGTAAAATTGCCGGTATACTTTAACACCTGCAACGCAGAAAGAAAATTAAGCACATGATCACCTTCAAAACTAAAGTTAGTCTTTTTCTTAGTCACCATAAGGCTTCACTGTATGGAGGGCAGAAAGACATAAAGGAATCAATTCTACCTTCAGTCATGGACTCAACTCCAGGGAGAGCTTTTGCAAGCCCTTCAGTCTCCAGCATGTCATGAAATGTTGGGTACCAATCTGTTCCCTGTAAGCACACTTTTAACCATCAGTTCCAACTCTGCCCTCACAAGGTGAGTGGACGAATCCAATTTTCATGGGAAGGACAGGGCCAAGGATTAATAGAGCATTGCTACATCAACAAGATAAATCTCTTCCTAGGGGTTATGTTGTCAGGCTTGTATCTTTTGTCTCCTGAACATGAAACAATCATGTGTGACCAAGACAAGTTTGCCTTCTGAAATCTGCATTGATTCATGATTTATATGGTGAGATGAAACTTGGATGTTCAACCTATTGGCTCCTGCCTTCCAGGCTCACTACCAAACTTAATATCCAGAGGTACCTCAACTTGAAGCAGAAATTCCTCATTGACCAAGATTATGTCTCCACTGACCAGACTGCCAACCAAACAAAACCCACCTGAACTCATGTAATAACACAGCTGCCTTGAGATTATATGATGGAGAATCAGTGTGGCACCAAATCAATCTTAAACTGCAAATACACTCTAAAAACCCAATGACATTCTCTTACTTCACACCATACATGAGATGAACTTTGCAGCATGAAACACTGTCCCAACTGATTATCAAAATCAAACAATGGTGATCTTCACAACATGGAAGTGATCAATTTCCTCAAAGGGAACAGGAATAGTACAGTAGTTTTCATTTGGGACCAACGTGGGCTTGCAGAGACCTGTAATCAAATGACTGACACTCTTCCGACACTCAAAAAAACCATTCTGACTGGAGCTGCTCATGGAGCCAAACACTCTTACCTCCTGTATCCATCTGTTGCACAACGCCCTTCAACTGTTTTTGATCCATCTGTCAAAACAAACAAATGCATAACGAAACCCTCAAAATCTCCAGACACATCAGCAAGACATGTGTTCTTCCAGGATCTACAACGACCTTCTGTCATCATCACCATAATTGATACAGATGGTTTCAGTTTAGGGTTTAAGATTGTTGGAGACACCAGATACATACACCGGATTGTGCAATGAAACAGAGAGAAAGAAATCAAATCACCTTTCAGGAGACTGGCATAAGGCTCTTGCACATGGAGCTGCATAGTCACCTTGCTCCACAACTGCTACACAACCAGCCTTCCCTAACAACATCAGTATGCCATCTCTGATTCCATAGACTGAAATAGACTGAAAGTCTTCCATGCCTACTGCCATCAAATCCTAAACCCTCCCAGAGCTTCTCAAAAGCATTCAACTTCAGATCTATTCTCCATCTCTCGACAGAAGTCTCAAACAAGAACAACAACAGGAGCCAAATTGGAGCTATTGTTCCTGTGATCTACAAACAAACAACTAAGCAAACAATTCCAGACAATCTAGTTTCCTTGCACAGCTGGAAGAAATTCTTTTGTTACCTGAATCATCTCTGAGCCAAAGCTAGTGACAATTGCAGACCATTCTCCCATGTGGGTCTTCCAGGAGTCGTCCTCATGGATGCCAGGCATGGGAGGCAAGCTGCGAGGAAACTCGCCGCTTTGGATCCACTGGTATAAGGCTGTGGCCAGGTGTGCATACAAGGGATGTCCAGGCACGCCTTCTTCAATCCTCTGATGATCCTCCTCTCCGGAATCGTCAACAGCAGCATCCAAGAGCGTCGCACAGAAGGAAGAAGGAAGTGCAGAAACCTGGGTGCGCGATGACAACACTGAAGCAAGAAGCGAGGTGATGCATGAGAGCGGATCCACAGCAGGTATGCTACGGACAGGAGATTCCGGATCATCTCCTCCTCCTCTTCCTGCTCCTGCTGTTCCTCCTCCTCCTCTTCCTGCTCCTGCTGTTCCTCCTCCTCCCAAAGACAACGGTTTTGTTGCGACAGCTTCGTTCTCCATTGATCCTTCACTACGCAGCTCGACCAAACCTCGATTTCACTCAAAACTCTCACATTTGTTCATGTATATCATTAGGGTTGCCTTGTATATTCTCTTGTCTTTGCAGCGCCACAATCTTCTTTCTTCTTTCGTGCAAGATGAATCCCGAATGGTGCGTACCCTTTTTTCTTCCATCTTCTCTTTGTCTGTTTGTCTATGTCTTAGATAATACCTCATGCATGTCTTGTCTTGAGAGCGAATGCCATTGCTGGTTCTCATCGTGGTAGTTCTAGGACACACGGTTTGTTGTTGTTTTAGGGTTTTGTTTATGGCTAGGTTGCAAGCTCTGTTAAGTACCTATTGGCAAAAGAACCCACTCTGAGTTTGTTGCTGTTGAGCTTGAACCAATGGGTTGGTGGCAGTGGTTCCTGAAGTTGGGTTTAGGGTTTTGATCCTCTTTGTTTGTTGGAATTGCTTTGCTGCAGTAATGTGATCGAACATGTGGTTATGAAGAAGTTGAAGGAAGGTGTCAGGGAGGAAGAAGAGGCTGAGCTTCTTGACGTGATCTGGTCTCTTAAGTATCACATTGATATCATTCTCTCCCTTTCTGTTGGTGAGTTTTTGATTTCCCTTTCACACTCCCCCCATCCATCCCCTTACCCCTGCATCTTCAATCTTTCCGGTTTGGAGATGGTTGCTTATCGTCATTGTAACACATGACAAGCAAATAACAAGCACTGTCAGGAGGAGTTGATGAAGTCAGTGGGTAGTCATGGCAGCTCATTATCACTGCCAATTTATGATGAAGGTGATGAAGCTCTGACACTTTGTGAGCTACTCTCTCATAAGGTTTTATGACCACACTCAACATTCTCATATTGCCTTCAAAGGATTGATTGATTTGGGAATTTTGTCTGCAATCTCATAGATATGTATGTGTATATATATATATATATATATGCAACCTCTGTGTACGTGTGTGTTTGTGTGTAGGAAAGTTGATTGAGGAGAAAGAAGGCTGTACTCATGCGTACCATGTCCAATTCTCAACAAAAGAAGCTTTGGATGCTTTTGAAAGCCACCCTGCCTTTCTAGCAGTTGAAGCATACTGTAAGAGGTCACTACCAGTAAGAGTTTCTCATACCTCACTGACAAGATGATGTTATTACAAGACATTTCTGTCCTTTCTTCACTTGAAGATTTGCTTCACTGCATGGGCATGCTCTATTGATCAATAATTGGAATGAACCATCAACGATTTGTTCAGTTCATGCTTGGCAAAACAACCTATCAGTTGAAAAGACAGTGTGTTGGTTTGTTCCATGGACTGTATTCTTATTCAACCTTGAAGGTAAGGTGGACGCCAACAAGGAATTACTTTGGTTGAATCAAAAGGTTCATCTGCCCATCTTCTTCTTCTTCTTCTGCCAGAATGATTAGGAAGATGGTCTTAAATGCAAAGTACAAGAATGAACCCTCAAGAAAAAACTGATAGAAATGGTAATTGGAGGAGATGCCAGAATTTTGTTTTTCTTCAGCAGGTTGTTGATGTAAAATTGGGGATTGCCAGAATTTTGAACACGGGCTGGACCATATTTTCTGCACTGAGTTGATTGAAGGCGCAACTGATGTACAGTTGTCTGACATCATGGATGCCCTTTTTAGAATGACAAGTTAGTTCGGGCCATCCATTATTCTGCACTTCATTCCAGGTGCAGTCATAATCCCTGAGTGTTGATTGAGATCAGCATTCTTGTTCAACATATATGTTATCTTTTGGTAAGGCAGGTTTGATGACTAAAGACTTGTTTTTGGCATCAGTTAAGAAGACCTTCACGAAACTAGAACTGGCACAAAAACCCCTATTTCTATTAGTTGTGTTCTATTGTTATTTCAGATTGAAAGAGCATTGGTTAAAAACTGCAGTGGTGTATTATAATAGCAAATGGAGACTCTTTTTTCTTCTGTGACCTGAGATAATTATTGCAGCATGGATCTGGTTGGTTTTCTGACAGGATTTATTTTCAAGTCATACAATTGTCATGACAAAGTTGGGCTTGTGGCTCGCTTGCCATGAGGTGATAATTTTTGGCTCTGAACCTCTTGTTACAAAGGCATGATGAAGCAATCTGCTAAGTGAGTGTGAGGGAAACTCTTCATTTTCTTGAGCTGTTTCAGGGAGGGTTGATTAATTGAGTTGTATAGGCCATCATGTGTGAAAGTTAATTACTCCCATACTGAATCTGAGTTTCATTGCAGCTGAGGCTTTACCCAGTTACTTGGAACATCCATATCATAAAAAGGTAAGCAGATGTTTCTTTTTTTCTTTTCCTGTATTTTGCATCAATACCACAATTTGCTCATTTGTAGTAAAAAGCAAGGGTTTTGTTTTTACTGTTCATGGTTAGATACAGAAATCTATCGAAGCTTGGCATTATAGAGGTTTCAATTGCTGATGGTGAGTGAAACACAAGGGATAAAGTTCTACATTTGAGATAACAGTTCCTCCACAACCATGATATCCATATTGCAATACTGTCTGGACCATTTCTACGTCTGTACCACATGTGATGCAGACTTGGGTTTGAGCATTAGTTGTGATAAAGTTTAACTAGTGTACAGGTGGCAACAAAAGTGAGAATATTCAGCTAAAAAATGTCATCTTTTGATTTCGTGGTTGATCCCACAGCCCAACAGATTGTGAAGATACCCAATTGAGATCATCTACAATTGCAGGTAGTCAAATATAGCTCAAGCTATCAAGGTGCTCTCTGCAGCATCTGGTAAACTTTTTCAATAACTATGTCACATAGTCAAAGAGTGTATGGAGTTTTAGTTGCTAGAACTTCTAAAACATAGATAGTGTCTCTCAAGAGCCCTCTCCGCTTTGTTCTTCTTGCCAAAACCAGCATACACTAGGTGTAGTAACAACCCATCTCACCACTTTTTAACTGGTTGTGCTGTAGCAGCTTTTTGTGTTTTTCAGTTATCCGAAACACATTCGTAGAAATGTTGAAAATTGAAGCCATATACAAATGCACCATAGAAATCACAGTTGCATGTGAAATCAATCTAAATTGCACATGTGGGAGCCTAAGGATGAAGAAAAGAGTAGGTTGAACTGTGCGGTTTTCATTCTAGATTTTCTGGAACTCTTGATCACATTCCATGGGGCTAAGTGGGAGAGCCATACCTACTGTTGATAGAAAAGTCCCGTTGCAGGAGCTTGTGGTTCAGTGGTAAGACAGTGCATTTTGTAGAGTTGTAAATGCACAATATTTTGAAAGCCTTTTGGTGCATATGAGAATTTGGTTGAGTCTCAGATTGTTTGTACATGTTTCTGTGTTCAACCTTACTTACCATGTGTGCAGCAAGGCATTTGTTTTAGAAGGAATGATGCTACAAAGAGTTTCAAAGTGCTCTTTTGCAGTTTAGAGCCCTAGTGTGGGGCTGTTCCCAAAAATAAGGGGCCTAGGATGAGGTGGTAGGTGCATCTGGCCCCACATTTTGGGAATGTTCACCTCCTAAGGGCTTTCTTTACCCATCCTAAAGCATTAGGCAAACAATATGATGAACTTAAAGATACAAAAATTATGAGGTGTGGGAGGGGGAGGGTTCTTATTCCTACTCTCTAAGAGTTGGAATGATCTTACCCCCATAAGTAGGCCTACCACTCTTGAGGAGTAGGTGTAAGAACCTTCCTCACAACAAGTACAAGTTATATCTGAATAGTTTCACACCTCATATGACAATGAAAAAAAAATTAAAAAATCAAATTTATAAAACCTAATTAATTTTTGAAAAAATAATTATTGTTTATTTTGTCCATTTGCAAACTGACCCTAGGCTAGGGCATTGATAGGTAGTAGGTAATGGGAAAGCTTTATTTTATTTTATTTTGGGGTTGCTCTATGAGTGAGTGATTCTCTACCAAACATGTGTTTGACATCATTTCCTACCCATTGATAGCCCACAAATCAATAACTGGAATAGAGAGGGCTCCAGTGATTCATTGATTTCCCTGGATTCATTTCCTCTTGTCTTTTGATGCTCCCTTTGGACTTGACCCCCCCTTCCTTATCAGCAACTATGGCATTGAGTGAGGCAACTGGCATTGAATGGGTGTGGGTATGAGACAAAAAAATGCCACTTCCACTCTCACTTGGGTACATGAATGTCGGTGGCTCTTGTGTTTGAAGTGATGCATATGTGTAACTATGAACTTTTTTCCACACTGAAAATTTGTGAAGTTTTCCATGAGGGAAAAAGCAACTTTGAACTTTGTGAACACTGTTGTGATGTGTTGTGGAGCATGTTAATTAGTTCATCCAAAGTGATTTTTAAAATCAAAAGTATGGTGATCTTTGATTGGCCTGTCACTTAAAAAAATACACTTGTGGCATGGACAATCACAAATGAGAAAGATTGGGTAACTTTTCCCCTTGGTATACGAATATAGTGTTTATTCATTGGCTAGCCAAATTTGGACCTGGAAAATATAATTTTGACCTATGCCAAGAATATTTCATGAAAAAAAAAAAGACCCAAATTCGCCAGATTTCAAGGATAAATACCAAATTGCCAGATTTTTATGATAAGTCCCAACAGGTAGCCAAGAGCATAGAAGGATCCTGTTTCGTTTTTTCACTTGGATGATATCTAGTATGTAGCCAAATTTGGCTAAATTATTTTTGGATGACCGTCACTTTGGCTATATATCAAAATACTTTTTGAAAACGCTGATTTATAAGAGTAAATGTTGGCCTAAGGATGTGGGATAAAGTCTGATGCTTTTAAGCAAGAGACCCATGGAGGGCCAAAAAGATCTACCAACATGCCCCAAGTGTATTTTTTTTTCACTTTCTTTTATTATCCAGCTCCATGTTTAGGTTGTCTTTCCCACAAGGACAACAGCACCACTAGCAACCAGGCTCACATGTCAGCAACAACACCACAACAAAAATTCCTCCATGCAATGCGACTTTTATTGGACTTTCTTAGGGTAGAAACTAACCCAGTACGAGCCTTCTTTAAACTGGCGAAATATCGCCAAAAAGAGAAATTAAAATATAAATAAATAAATAAAATTTTGAGGTTTTCAGTCATCAGAAGTGAAGGAAAAAATATATTAAATTTTCCAAATTCATGTATTTGGTTTTCATTTTATAGCCAGAAATATTGGAGGAAAATTAAAGATTTGTACTTTATTTCTAGATTCTAGCCAGATTTGGCTAAATCTTCCTAGGGATGATCACCATTTCTTCTGCATCTTCCTATGGATGAATGCCACTTTGGCTACAAACAAAAATTCCTTTCAAAAAAACACTGCCCAGTACTGAGTACAGAGCTATAAGGCTGTGAAACAAAACAAAACAAAACAAAACCTTCTGCAGGATTCATTCTCAGAGAGTTCTGTAAGGCGCAGGTTTTACTGCAATGTTTGCTTTTGGGAGCGTTTCCCAGAAGACAGTAGTGCCTGCATGGTTGCACCCCCTACCACCTCCCCATCCAAACTGACACCAACTTTGATCATAGAGCAAAAGCACATGAAGGAGGTAAGTTACAACCCTACATCCCCAAACAACCACCATTGGTATACTAATGTCTTCTTCTAGTGAATCACTCCTTAGCTCCTCTTTGATTAATGTTTAACAATGGTGATAAATTGTTATTAGCATCATTCAGGGAAGTGTGGTAATATCATGTTCTGTGCAAAAACAATTATTACTTGAGGGTTGTTTTGGACCATGGGAAAATACTTAGTGCAACTTTAGAGAATGGTCCAACATCCAGGGACTAATGAATTCAAGCAAATCTTATTGGTCGAAAGCATTCAATTGGTCCCAAGACCAAAAAGTGGCAAATTCAGGCTAAACCTACATGGCACCTGTTTTGGAAGGAAAATCAATTGGTTCGGACCCAAAAAACAGTAGAGCTCCTGTTTTGGAGAACCAAGAATCAGGCTAGGGACCAAGGTACAATCTAACTCAAGGATTCAATTTGCTTCAAATCAGTCCAAATTGGTTCCTAGAAAATTGGACCCTCAACCCTCGTCTAAAGTGGGCATTAGTTTGGACAACTCTCAGTAGGATATTTGTGAAATTGATTCATACCACTAACAATACAATGCTAGGTAGTAGGTATCAGTGTTGGCCTGTTGTGGGTTTTTGGCCAGGTTCAGGTTCTTTTTGGCCCTGGTCATAAGACTTGGCCTGTCAATTTTAGGTGGATCAAGACACACCATAAGAACCACCTCAGTGGTTCCAAGGGGGTTAGAGACTCGCCCAAAGAATCGGTCCAGCAATTTTAGGGGTGAAGACCCACCCAAGAAGTGGACTGTCAAATCTTATGGTTTAGGTTGTTGGGTCTGAGGTAAGGTCTAGGTCACATAGACCAGGAAAAAGATCGAAACGTTTTTAACCACTTGAACATTTTCTTTGAACACTTTGTTAAACTTGACAAGTATGAGAAAGAAATGTAATTAAATTGTTTTAAATCTTACTAGGGTAAAACTGCCCATCATCGAATGCTATCCTTTCACCAATCACTTCTTTGGATCTTCATCATGTGTGCTTTATTTTGAGTGATTTGAAATGTTATGGGAGCACTACTTCAAGCTTTAGAAATCATCTTTGAAGTGCAAACGAAAAGGAGCAATGAAGAAATAGTAAGAAGAAAAATAATCTTTCTCAACTCACAAAATGTGTTTTTTTCCTTTTACTTCTTCTGTTTGGACCCCTCCTACTTTCAAAGCTTCTGACTTTTCTCAACTCTTGTTCGTTTTAAACAATTTAAAGTGTTATTGGAGTGCCACCTTCAGTTCTACAATCATCTTTGAACTCTAATAGCAACAGAGTAACATAAAAAGAATGTTTTAGGTCATTGAGAGTTGGCTTTTTAATGTTGGATGGATTTATTTTTTTTGAGTTCTTGATCCACTCTACTTTGGAGCCTGTAACTTTCTCAATTCTAACTGTCTTTTTGACGATTTTTATTGCATCAAATGCATCAAGAGAAGGGGTTCAAGTTTTGTTTGGACACCAGAGACAACGCAGCCCTCCCCCTGGATCTGGTCTGCCCTGAATGCTTAAGCAATTGCACATGGGCTGTTCTACCATGCGCCTCATGATTCTTTTTCATTAAATGAACCCCACTTTCTAACCTTTGGTATGCTTGTATTTTTTTCTTTAAATGCACCCCTCACTCCATGGCCTTTGACCCACTTGTTGTTTTTTCTTCAAATTAACCCCAATGGGGCCAAATTCCCATAGTCGTACCCAAGAACTGGACCTAGACCCAGAACCAACAAATCTTATCTTGACATTAGATTCACGAACTAGTAGTCAAAAAAATATCAACTGACCTTGGAATCAATGGGTTTTGATTTTTGAAAAAAAAAAACTAGAATTGACAATTCTCCACATTTATGAAAGTGGCTAAACCTAGAACTGATGGTTCCTTTTTTAAAACCTAACAATTGGACAACATTGGTCGGTACCTGGTAGGGATTGTGAGGATTCCCAATCATGTGGTGATATTATGGTGTATGTAAAGTCTTTATTAATTATTTGTAAGGGTATATGATGAAATCTAAGGTCATGAAAGGTATGGGTATCATCTATGTGGTCTAAGGCACAACCTAGTTCAATTTGGAGTCAATTTGCTAAAGAATTTGGACCTCACACGCCATAAAAGAAACTCATAGTGAATCCGATTAATCCAATTCCATGAGGTATTGATAATTCATGGGGAAAAAGGTTTTGGATTCATCCAATTTGCCATGCATAAGACCTGGACACATAAAAATAATAACATTGTTATGAATATCCATTATGTAAAATAGGTAAAGCAACTTACAAAAGCCAAAACAACCCCCCAAAAAAAAATTGTGAAGTGAGGTAGTAGATGATGGAGCTTGAATGATGCATTTTGTTCATCGTGATTTTTGTGAAACAAATTGTCAAATGGAAAACACATCAATATCCAAAACTGCTTAAACATTTTATTACCCATTGGATTTACAATTTTTTATGTGGGCTAACATAGGGTGAATGAACATGAATATTTTCATGCACAAATTTAAAGGTCTTCTAGTTGACCCACACACCATGAGTCATCAACCTTCCTACCATTTTTTTTCCAAAATTCTCTCCACCTAAAGCCACTCCCTCTTGTTTAATAATTGTTTCAAAAAATTATGCAATAATAATTTTTTAACCAACTGTTGAAAACCATGGTCAATTTTCAAGAACTTAAATGCAGGTACCCCTACTCCTCTTGAAAGAGGTGAACATGGAACAATTTCTTTGCAAGGTTATTATCTTGAAAGATTGCACCACCCAAAATTATTTTTAATTATATTTTTTTCCAACCACAGATGCTTAACTTTAGAATCAATTTGATGGAGGAAGAGAATGCATGAGATGGGAGAAAATTTGACACCTAGTTTAGAGAAAACCTCCAAAATGCAAAAGATAAAAAAGTGTGAAAGAAAGAGTAGAAGGTTTTTAGAGCATGGGAGGTGAATTTCAACAATAATGTTCAACTTGTGTTTGTGCAAAAAGAAAGAGAAGGTGAGATAGGTCAAAGCTTGGACTATGAAAAAAATGAACAACATGGAATAGAGGTTGAATTTTAAAAAGTTTTTTCGAAGATGATTGTGTAGAATTATGGTTGGTATAGCCACCTATGAAGGATGATTACATCTTCTACAATTGTCGAAAATTTCACAATCTAAGAGGCTTGTTTCTTATGTATTTGGTCTATATCCCTCATTTGCCACAAGTTTTTAAAACTTGCTCAAACCCTAGCTACAAATGGCTAGTTTAGTTTTGCAACAAATTTCAATCAAATCTCCCCATAAAAACAAAATGTTTGTCCCAATCCAACCAAACCACATGCTACCATAATTGTAACCTATAATTGTGCAACCCAGGTGCAATTTGTTACCCTTTTTCATGGATGTTATTGTTATTTCACACATTTCTCCACATTCCCAAGACCCTCTCCATGTTTTGGTGTTTTTGACAAGTAAACAAGGCATGGTTCACAATCGTAAGCAAAAGTGTCCTTTGTTATACACTAGAGATAATGATAATTGATCATAGATCTTACTTGGCATCAATTGCAAGAAATGGAGACCGGAGGTAGTCTCTTGAAAAATGCCTTCAATTTGAACTTGAAGCTTGAAATTGTGCTTGCATTCCACTAACTTAATAGAAACCTATGATTTAGATTTTTAATCTTTCAATTAGCTATGCAAGGGCTTATAAACCCACAAATAGAAACATGGAGGATGAAACTTCGTCTCATTTCCAAAAAGTTTGAATTATATTTCCCTTTCAAATTTTGATTTGACTCCAAGTTTTAATTGTATCTTGAATCTCACATTTCATTTTTGCATTGTCTTTCACTTTCAATATGCGAATTGAGTTACAATTTTCAAATGTTTCAATTTACAATTGTTCCATTTGTGCTTTGATTTTCAATTTGCTATGAGTTTTGCATTTTTGTTTTTGAGTTTGAACTCAGGTTTCTACATAAACCTTCCCAAATATTCTTTCCCTCTTTCACCTTCTTTTATCCTCCTTTTGGAATTATATGTTTTTTCAAAACTTTTTCACCTTCTCTTCCTTGAGGTCACTCTTTTGAACCTTCTTTTTCTCTATATGCAAACCCCTTAATCATTATCTCACCTTCTTTCTCCTTCTTTCATCCACATTTTTTTCTATCAAAATCTATAGACCCTTAATATAGACCTATTTTTCCCTCTTTCACCTTGTTTTTGGGTTTACAAATTCCCTGATCTAATCACCCTTTCACCTTGTTTCATCTTCTTTTTAAATTTGCAAACCCTTAACACTAGAAGAAAAACATGTATTTTCGACTACTCTTTGCAACTAAATTTTAGTCGCAAGAGACATTTTGCAACTAAAATCCTTTCAGTCGCCTAAGACAAGTCGCATGTGAAAACTAGTCGCAAATGACAAAGAATATAAAGTCAACAAATACATTTCATCCTTTGACTCCATTGTATACGTATTGTCACATGCGACTA
>Ga0116227_10001730_pt1 | contig 49317 bp, 42 predicted proteins | sample S1TSphgellanicum_FD_89693 | JGI IMG/M metagenome (GOLD analysis project Ga0116227, IMG submission 89693) | Host-associated microbial communities from peat moss isolated from Minnesota, USA - S1T2_Fb - Sphagnum magellanicum MG | ecosystem: Host-associated > Plants > Peat moss > Unclassified...
CTTGCAACTTGTTCAGGCATTGCAAACAATCAGAAATTGAATCACACCTGAATCAGCAACCTCTTGATTGCAGTAACTGAAATTCCTCCCCTGAAAAAAAAACCAACACAAATTGTGTCAATGCTTGGTCTCTTTAATTCCTCCATCATCTTATGCTGTCTGAAAAGCTGGTTAGACGGTGGTGGGATAGAACGTCAAGCACGACTGGTCACTGTGTTGGTGATGCAGGATTGTGAGTTGTGATATGATGTTAAGCACCAATCTTTGTAAAGCAGTATTGTCAGTTGTAATGCTTGATAAGCACCAAGCTATTAGGAATGCTGGCCTGGTTAGCTGGACTTGGATTTCCAGCTGAAGACTAACCTGTGCTATCTTAATTTCAGACATTGGGCTTTGAATTCCATGGTTGGACACACAACTGGTTGCAAGGCAAGACTAGGGAGACTATGCACAACCCCATGAAATGATGACATTTGCAAGAAAAAAAAGAAGAAATAATCACCATGCTTACTATGGAATTGGAAACCAACAAAAAATTATTTTTTTACCATTTAACATCCATCTAGGATGGTGCATTGGTAGGTGTTTTGTTCATTCTGGTTTATTCACCCAAGGTCACAAGAAATATTGGCATAAAAGCATTTCCATCTCCTACTTGCACTTTGCAACAACAACCATTACAAATAAATGGTGTTGCAATCCTCATTGTAATCCTTGCATCATTAAATTACAACAAGTTTCTATATTATTAATGGATTGAACAATATGTAGTCCCTATGTTAAGGGGTAGAAATATTTAGACTAGTTAAATATCATAGGCATCCTAATAATTAATAATTACTAATGGTAGACTTATTGTCCCTTACCAAAAAGGTGAAGCTAGTGGGATTAAGTAGTTCATGTTAGTGAATGGTTGGGGGTAATCTACCCAATCATCTAGGAGATTTCTAAGAAGGGATTAAGATAAATGTCATATTTTCATGGGGTCAATATGGGCCTTGTGTGGGTTTGTGGAGGAGGAGGATTAGAAGAGGATTTGGAGGACTTCTATAACATTCAATATGCTTGTAGTTGGTTGTTGGAATAAAGGACTCTCTTGGAGAAATGTATGGTGTACATTAAGGAGGAGAGAGTAATGGGAAATGTATTTATACTTGTGTGGGATTCTAATGGAAAATGGTTGAGAAATGGTCTCTATGTGTTTTGTGAACATTTAAATTTTATTAAGAGATGTGAAAAGTAATATAATTTAAGATCATACAATGTGTTGTTACCTTTTTTGCATAATTGTTTTGTGTTTTTTTTACAAAAGGGAGCAAAATTGCATATTAGGAGGTAGCCTTTGGAGTAAGAAGCTATTGGCTACCATAAGAAGGTAGTAACTAGTATATGGCAGTAGGAAGCGAGGGAAAACTTGAAGGCTACAATTTGTAATTTAAGTGGGATTATTGCAAATGGTAGGCAGTATAGCCAAGAGTGGGTGCAACTTATCATAGATGGTAAGTAATGTTGGACATGCATTTTAGGGGTGTAGTAGATGGTAGGTAGGATTACCAAAGGTTTATAAGTGTTGTTAAGGTGGGATAGTAGTTGTGGAAAACCTATAGACCCATTAGGGCAACATTCATAGGCATTGAAGGTACTATAGAGCCTGGAAGGTAGTTACTCCCTAGTTATTTTCATCTCCCATGTTTTTTATCTATATATTTTTCCTTTGGCACCATTGGAATAGCCTACAAATAGGGCAATAGGTTTGTTCATAAACAATAGACCTTACCCTCTTCTTTTTTCTTTGTGTGACATCTTATTTTTACTTGAATATGTGTAATAAAATAAGCAAATGAAGGTAGTTTTTTTTTAGTATTAAGGCGTTGATCTTGTTCCTTCGATTTTACCTCCTAGAGGATAGTAATGATCAAGGGCCACAATTTCACCCCCTTTACACCTTAGAGTAGCTAGGAGGTCAAATAGTTCAACTTTTCATAAGTTTCAACAAGTTGGAACCTATCAAAGCATGTGATTTACATTTACAATATGCACATCAACTTTAAATATCAATTTAATTTGGGAAGACTTTGAGAGTTTCTATGATTTAATTTTTCTATGTCAATCTTAGAAAGCCATGTACTTCCAAAATATCCAGACCTAACATATTTCTTGTAGTTTTTGGTTGTGTATAGGTGATTAAAGTGTGTACTTCTTTGTAGGTCCTAAGTGTACTCCACCAATTTGTTAGAGATTGGGGTCAAGAGGCAAAACATTACCATGATACTAACCAATGTACCTTATAGGTGATGAAGTGGAATGTCCAACCAACACTAAATAAGGATAATACCTTGCCTACACATGCAACACAAATAAATCATCAAGGTTGAACAATTTTTTATTTTACAATAGTGAAGCAAATGGACAATTGAGTCCTTGGAAGAAGCAATGGATGTTGTGGAAAGAGGGTATACTTCTTTGAAGAAAGCTTGTAAGCATTGGCACATACCTTTAACATTTTTTTCAGATTATTTGAATGGTATAACAAAATCAAGGAAACAAGGACCACAAGGTATGGTCATTGAGGAAGAGGATGCAACAATGGAGGCTTGGACATTAGGTATGCAATAATGTGGATTTTCCATTACCTTGCACCAACTCAAAATGAAGGTGGCAGAATTTACACAAACCAAAACAAACCCCTTCAAATGTGGAATTCTTGGGAACATTTGGTGGTATTGGTTCAAAAATTGTCATCTAGAATTAGAATTAAGTATTTGAATGGCAAAAGGACTTGACATATGTAGAACACAAGGTTTGACAAGTGAATCATGTAATTCATTTTACCAAAACTTGCAAATATTATACACTTAACACAAATATAGTGAAGATCACATATGTAATTCAAATGAGATAGGGGTTCAGGTAGGATGATAGTTAGGCACAAGGGTTTTGCCAAAAAAAGGTTCCCATCAGGTTTGTTACAACAAGCCTAAATTTAGGGAATAATTAATAGTAAATTGTGTTATAAATGCAACAGGAAAATCGTTACCAAGTTTTTACATATTCAAGGGCAAATGGATTAGAGATTATTATATCCAACATTGCAAAAGAAAAACATGCATGGCAATGCAAAGGAAGGCATGGATGACCTCCTTTTTATTCAAAGAGTTTTTATCATTTTTCAAAAGGCTAGTTTTAGGTGGCATATTTCAATTTAATTGACGTCTATTGATTCTAGGTGGGCATGGGTCACATCTTACCATGGAAGTAATAAAACATGCGCTATAGTTTGGCTTGGAAATGATCATTTTTCCATTTCACACATCACATGCCCTACATTTGTTGAATGTGAGTTGTTTCAAGCCTTTCAAAACAACTTGTAGGAAATAGAGAGATATTGAAATGGTTAGAAACAATCATTGTGAACTAGACAAAAACACATTTGTTAGTTGGGCAAGAAAGACTTTGGACACATCTTTGACCAAAAAAATCAAGAATGGGTTTAGGGTTACAAGAATATATATAACCATTCAATCCCAAGGCCATGGATGACAAGAGTAGACCAATTGAAGTCTACATAAGAACAACTATTCATCTTAGATCAAAACATTGACATCACAAACTTCCTAGGGAAAAGTAATTATACAAAAATAATGAGAATTGGTATATATTGTAATTTGGATCAAATGTCATTTGTTAGTTATTTCAACAAATGTTAAAATTATATTTTATTATCGTAGTATTGACATAAACATAATTATTCCCTAAAATGATATAAATTTAAAGTTTCCTTGAATGGTCAAATTTTATACTTGTGTCATGAAGATTATGGAAAAATGACAAATTATTATTCTTTTTATCATCATAATCACGGAATTAATAAGTCAAACCATTATTCATTATGTTTATATATTTTCAACAAGTATTTTATCAACAATAGAATAATAAAGTGAAAAATACACAACAATGATGTGAAAAAAACTTAATAAATAACATAAATCTAATGATTCATTATATTCATGTTAAAATTTTGTTTAAGGAAATTTGTGATGGATAACTTTGATGCATCAATTGATGACATTGACAAATGGGGTGAAGATGGGGTTGCCACAAAATTGTTGAACATAACAACTACAATTGAAGGTGTTGGAGTAGGGGATGATGTCAATGTCCATGATTAATTAAAGATAAAATATTATGTGGAAATGCCTAATAGTCCTACTACCACACAAGAAATGATGCAAATAGAAACTATATGTGATCTCACAAATGATTTAGTTGATGGACCTTCACGTGAAGTGCAATCCTACTAAAACTTTGCCAATGCATCCAAGGCCACTTTGTCTTTTGCAACTCTTAGGACTACCCTTGCCACATTAACATGCAAGGAAATTAAAAGGGAAAGAATCATTCATAGATTACATGAAATCACATGTAGTCACATTTTATGAACATTTAAACATTTTATGACATAAAGCAATGGAATAGGAGGTTGTTGAAAAAATTAGAAAGCAAAAGCAAAAGGAGAGGGGAGGAAAAATAGTTAAATGTGTTGTTAATTCCCTTACCATAGTTGAAAAAACAACTCAAAGGTTAGTTGAAAGTGTGCAAAAACAACTTTCAATTTAGTTTGGTCTCCAACTACAATTCAAGAAGCAAGGGATTGGTTTCATCATAATTTTGTGACATGTTTGTAAGCCCATCCTTTACTATATAGAGGTGTGAACCTTGACTTTACATTATAAAATCAAAAAGAGATTAGGGTGAAGGCAAAAGCAAGAATGCAAGTGAAAATTTCAATGTTGCAATAAGTTTACAACACACCACCATGGAATAACCAATTATAGAAGGGGAGGGGGGAGGGGTCCAAAGTAGAAAAATATATGGGACATAGGTTTAGGTTCCAAAGAAAATGAATAAAACAAGGTGGAGTTAGGGTTTTAAAGAAGATGAAAGAAGAGGTGAAATTTGGGTTTCACAAAGTTTAGTAGGATGAAAGGTGTTGAGATTTTAAAGATGAATGAAAAGGTAGAAATTGGGTTTTGACAAATAAAACATGACAAAAGGTGTTGATATTTTAGAAAAAATGAATGAAATTTGGGTCAAAACATAGTCAAAGGAACCACAAAGGGCATTGGATGTTAGATTTTATCAATAAAAATTAGAGATTTTTTTTTTTTTTCCATTTGAAACCATGGTAATCATTGCACATTATTCTTTTTTAAAACACATGAATGCCAAGAAACTCATATTGTTATTATCATCAAATTTTTTTTTGCCATTTGAAACCATGGTAAATTGGGGGTAAAAAAAAGAGATGATAATAACATATTAGAAATATTAAAAAAAAAATTCACAATTTAAGATATGTGGAATTCTAAAACTTTGAAAATTCAAAGTATGTGCATTTGAAAATTTAGAATTTCAAAATTTCAAAAGTGTTTTACCACATATAAATGAGGTATAATGTACATGATGTATTGAACAAAGTAATTTTTTATTTTGAATTAAATTCAATCTAAAAAAAAAACCTTTTTTGCTATGATTTCAAATTATCATCATTTTCAAGATGAAACATAGAATTTACATAAGGAATTTATAAATTTTACAAATTCATCTATTATATATTTTGACTTATTGGGGAAATTTTAATCATTTTTCATAATGAGTTGCAAAAAAATCATTCAAAAGATCACTTGTATGGAAAAGTTATTTTGGGGGAAAAAGACATGTAGTGCTAATGTAAAGTAATGCTTGTGACTCCTTTGAATGTGTTTTGAACCACTTGGGTTTAATAAAGCTGAATAGGGTGAAGGATGGTGGGGTTGTAGAAAAGATGAATGAAGTGGTGATGTTTGGGCTTCAAAAAGTTGAACAAGATGAGAGGTGAAGTTTCATATAAAAGGGTAAAAAGAAGTGGAGTTTGGGTTTTAATAGGGAACACAAGTAGGATGAGATGTTGGGCTTTATAGAATCTGAACTAGACAAAAGGAAGTAAACAATAGCAAGATGAAAAGGTTGTAAATATTAGGTGTAGGACGAAGGACAAAATGTGTTGTGTCAAATTTTTGTAAAAGTAAGATGCAACAACTTGGACTTAATCAAGTGTCAAGTTCTTATAAAAGCCCAATGTACCCATCTAAGCATGATGAAGCATCATTGCATGACCTTTTAGCTACAACCTACACAACACAAACAAAATGATCAAGACCAATGAACTCAATGATGAAATCAAGGTTTGGTTTAGCCATCTCCAAGTGATGAACACTGATGTGATTGTCATAAATTACTAGCAAACACCAAGATCACAAACTTATTATAGTTCATAGGTTCGTACAAATTTCATGCAAAATCTAATTTTCATACCTTTGTATAAAAATCACACGAATTATGTGCTATGGTTAATATGAATGATATTTGTACATATTTAATGTTTTAAATATTTAAACATATGAATTTTATTTTTTGAATGACATATGTGAATGTTCATGTTTAATATAGAAAAATCACATAGTTTTATTCAAAATTACATTACAATAATTGTACAAATTTTGTTAAAATGTGAATCATACATACTTCACATCAAAACATCACAAGTAGACAAGACACATCATTTATATAATAGTAAAATATATATGCTTCATGCCATTTTTACACTTTAAAGCCCATGGATGTTGCACGAACATATTGTTTTATGATTTTTGCATGAATTCTATTGAAATTTCGTGATATTGTAAGTTTGTGATGAATGTCACCACCGGCATTGATGTGACTACTATGAAAGCCCTAACGAAACCCATGACAACATTGATACTGAAGTTTATGGCTCTTACACAAATGATGATGGCGAACTAGGTGCAATCAAGGATGGAACTACAATTAGGTGTGATGGAGGAGTGAACCATAACTAGGTGTGATGTAGGATAGAAACACAACTAGGTGTGATGTAGGATAAAAACAAAACCAAATGTGATGAAAGACATAACCACAACTAGGTGCGGTGGTGGACCAAACCACAACCAAGTGCAGGGAAGGACATGACCACAACCAAGTGCGAGTAAGGACAAAGTCACAACCATGTGCATTGGAAGATTGGACCACAACTAGGTGTGACGGGAGATCAAACCACAACTAGAAGCAAACAAGGACAAGCTACCAATTAGGTGCGAGCAATAACAAAATGCCATCTAAATGTGAGGAACGATATAATGCCAACTAGGTGTGAGCAATGATAGAGTTACAACTGAGTGGAATCAATGACCAAACACACCAACAAACCATAACACTATGAGGTAGAGGACGATTGTTATGTTATGAGGAAGATGAACATTAGATGAATTGGGTTTTGCCAAGAGGAAGACGAATTGTGTTGTTGGTGCAAAGGTGGGAATGCCAAACCTAGAACCTCTAATTTTGCAATGTCGCTTAGAAGTTAGGTTTACATAAACCTTTGTTTGTGTATAACCATTGATTTTCTCACCTTTTTGTGAGGCTTGATCTTGGCCTTCATATGTGTAATGAACATTTTTTTAATAAAGAAAGCAACATATTTCCATTTCATCCATTTTGACCAAGGGTCAAATCTCATTCACTTTTCAAATGTTCACATTTCTTTGGTAGGATGAAAATTGTTTGGCCATCAAGAAGGATGGCTTGTGTTTGTTGAAGATTTGTTTGCAGCCAATGGACCCCTTTCCTTTAGGAAGAGATAACTTTTGTTGTTTCTCCACCAAATGGCTATGGGCTATGGGTTCATCCAGACACAAGGAAAAACTTATCTTTAGACCCCATCACCAAAAAAAAAACCCCAATGCACCTTTCCTCTCTAATGGGTTTAGGTTTAGGGTTTATGCGTTTGGTTACCGTCATATCTACCCTAATGCCCTGCTACCCAGGGCAGTAACCTACACCTATGACCTTATCCATTCAACCTGCCCATATTCCCGGGACCCTATCCCTACATTCCTGGGACCCTATCCCCGTAGGAAAGGAGTTCCCAGATGGCCACTATCCCAAGTTTGGGACAGAATCAATAACGCCCATGGGTGGCCGCATTCTCAAAATGTGGGGCCGGACTTGGCCCTTACCAGCTTGTCCCAGGCAGTGGGCGTCATGATTTGGGAACGGGGGCCCTGGGGCTTTATCCTACACAGAAAAAGCAAAGCAAAGTGAAGCAAAGACTCCATTAAAATCATTGCTGTAGGCCCACCAGCAAGCAAGGAAGCAAGCAGGCCTGACCCTAGTGAACTTTCTGAAGGAAACAAACACTCTCGGGGGAGGAGGGAGGAGGAGAGGGGCCATTCTTGAGTTTCTTTTCTTTCTTCGAGCTTCATTTCTCTTGTGTGTTAACTTTAGTGAGGCAGCTTGGTCTACAGCAAAAGATTCTGTGAGTCTGGGGGTGGTGCAATGGCTGCATTGTGCATGATACAAGGAGCAAGGGTTGTGGCTACTCATGCGTCTTTCATGAACCACATGACTTCTTCTTCTCCTCCTGGCTTTCCTTTTCAAGCAAGAAGCAAGCAGCCCTTGAATCCGTCTTCGCTTCTGCTCCCCAGGTTTGTTCCCCACTCTCTCTCACTGCTCTCTCTGCTCACCATTCGACAAAATATTCCCCACCCCCACCCCGTCCCAGCCCCCGTAAACCCTAATTTTTCCCACAAATCTGCTATACTATACTATGGTGTTGTTTTCTTCGAAGCTTGTGATGATGAAAATCATGGGTATACATACATACACCTCGTGGATTGTTTGATTCTGGAGCGAATTAAAAAAAATAAAATTATTCATGGCCTTTGGAATCCAGCTTTTGATCTTCTTGTTCCATTAAGCTGAAGTCATTAAACAAGAATGTATGTGGAGGAATTTGAATGCTGGAATTACATGCATGTGTGTGCATTGGTGTTGCACACCGAGCAATTGCATTTTTAAGCCTAGGAGAAACCACTATAGGCAGTTGGGAATAAGTTTGGTTTTATGGGAACACATAACAAGCCCGAAAACTGAGATAAGCTTAGTGTGGTCCAAGATGCAACAACTAGGGTTTACATATGCTGTCTTTAAAGCAAATGAGGGGATTGATGTGGTGGTTTAGGAGTGATGGGAGAGAGGCATTGGAAGATATGTTCATAATCATTTGCAGAAATAGCTGGATTTCCTTGGACCTAAATTGTGTCAACAATATCAACATTAGACAACAAGATTGGTTCCACTGAGTGTAATAGGTAACCCTTGTATGCAATCCCTGTCTTAGGGGTTAGAAAGGTATTTTCTCCTCAGCTTTGAATCTGTAGTGCAATCAGGGTCAAGACACCCCAGCACAATGAGAACATTAGTCTCTCTGGCTAAGATGTGCACGATTCCAAGGTTTTGCAGGAGGATTTCAAAGGTGGGAGTGCACTCTATTCAAGGTAAAGAGAACCCTACTCCTCCCACCTGACTTGGAGATTCAGGTCCTACTCTCTTGCACATCATCTGTTGTTTTCCCAAGCTCTTTTCCTCTCACTCTCTGTGTCAATGGCTTGTCTCAAGTTTTGGTCTTCATGTTGTCTCAATCCTTCATAGTATTTTGTTTTTGCAGTGTAAGGCTCTTACTGTTGTTAGCTTTTATATCGTCCTGTCTATCATCCTGCATTGTATGCAGTTTTTGTAGGCATCTCTCTTGGTATTTGTTGCTGGCTGTGTGGCTGAAGATCTTGGCCCCCCTTGGAATGTATCCTTTGAAAAACCTTGTATGGAGATACCCATTTAGTTCTGCATGTGAGGTGTCAGAGCCCAAAAGGTCAAGTGCATGGAGTTCACAAACAGACTCCAATGACCAACAAGAAACAGCTGCGACAGGGAAGAATCAAGTCTCCAAGGTTGAGAAGCTGAGTGAGGAAAGTGGAGGTCGTCCCCCAGTTCTGACCATTGTGGCAGGAATCTCTGTTTTTCTCACAATTCTGTGGGTCATATGGTCTCTTCTCTCTTGGCTGGTAGGTATTTTCCTCAGATGAGTTGATTGTATTCTCTCAGTAGATTTCTTACCTGCTGGCTCTACACCATCAATTCCTTGTCATTTTCGATGGGAGTCATGAGGGAGGTGAGTGTTTTGGACAAATTGCTCATTAAAAGTGTGAATATCTGTAATCTACTCATTTTTACTACATACCTCAGTGTCCAGTCAGTGAATTTGTCAGGGACACTGACATTGGCACTTCTGTCCATTCTTGGTAAGATGATAGGAAACTTTTGGTTGATTCTGCCATCCTGCTGGGCAGAAGAAACACTAGCTTGGTGTTGTAAATGAAGATCCTATGAATAACTGGTGGGAACACTGAACTAAGTGCGAAGCAACTGAGAAAGCAGAATGGTTTCACCTGCACAATCAATGTTGCAGACACCTTGAAAATTGAGTAATGGACTGCTCTATTACTCTTGTGCACCAAATAGGCATTTGAGCTCTAAACAGACAATTCAACCCTTCCTGCCGTTACTGCACAGGAGATGCAGTTGTCTTTCTTTTGACACCATGGTGTCAGAAGAACAAGGTGTCAGAAGAAGAAACAAAGTTTTCCTCTTTGGAATATATATTATGAATTGCTTTCAAATAGTAAGGTTGGTTCTGCAAACATATGTAGCCACCTTTTGCTTCCTCTCAGATTGTAGCTTTCAACTTTCATGCATTGTTGGAGAGTGGAGAAAACTGTCCATTGATCATTTCTTTTGCAAGTTTTGTTGCACTTGATATGACATTCCTTCAGGGTTTGAATTCAGAGTCCATTAAGTTGAGTTTGGATTAAGCAATTAATCACTTGCCTAAGGACTAATGTAAGAAAGTAGTAGAAGTATGCTATGCCACAAAATTGTACACTTCCCCATGTAGATGCAATGCTAGAGACTTTTCAAGCGCTTCCAAGTTTTGGGTATGCCATTCTATCATAGCCACCAGAGTGCTGTCATTTCCATTGTGGGATGATCCTGTAAAGATGCATCCAATGGTCATGTGTTCAATTCTTCATCTTGGCAAAAGGAACAATATCTGCTGCAGATCTTTTTTAACTAGGCTGCCTATGATTACTTTGTTTGTTTGTTGCTCCTTTGTACATGTACTTGATCCGGAGAAGCCACCCTTGGTATTTTGTGTTTTGAAAAATCCTTGCCTCGAAGAAAAATGGAGCAAATTATGTTTTTATCCTTTAGTACATCCACATGCAGAAGGCAAATCTATGCCCATTTTCAATCAACAAAATTTGAAGGCAAAAATAGCATAAAAAAACTCTTGATTTTCTTCATCTCATCATGATGGAAAAATCTCTTCCAATGCTCGTAGTTTACAACAACTTGCATCTTGATGATACTTTTGAGTTACTTTGGTTAGTTCATTCACATAATCGGTTCATCTTTCATTTCTATTGATGATGTTAACTGAAGGTAGTAAAAGTGAAATAGATATAGGCTCTGATCAGAGTGGTCATCCACTTGACCATTAAGAAATGGTTACATAGTTTTTTTGCAAGGAATTATGGGTGAAGAACAATTGAGTGCTCAAAAGGTGCAAATGTTACTTTTTATTGTCATCACTAAGATGCTCTTCCCACCACCAGGCACATAATCTTCAATACTAATTTCTTACACTGTTTGTATACATACATTCTTGGAGTATTTCAATGACTAACTCGTTGTTGTGTGCACACAAATTCATTAGACTTCCATACAATTGTTGTTTGACATATTTTTCTTATTGGGATATGCTACTGGAAATACACTGTGTAGCGTATGTAATTGCAACAATAGACAATGATCAATGAGTGTCATGCAAACTTCAACTTCTTCATACCAAAATGACTCATTGATATATCAACCTACTTTTGGTGTTCTAACTACATTTCCATTTGGAGTTATGTAAAGTATTACACGGTTGATTCAAATATTATCTAGGGGCAACCTATCGGCTGGTTTGTATTCAACCAAAACTCCAGGCATATCTTGCTTGACGATTTGTATGGCCATCTTGTATTCCACACCCAAAAGATTTGTCCATCCCGGGTCTATTCCTATGGAGGCAAAATTTGAAAATAACCTTAAAAAATAAGAATCTATGTTGTTTAGATGTATGTGTTGGAAAAATCAGCACTAATAAATATGCCTCCTCAGTATATATATACATATATATATATATATATACATATATATATATATATATAGACATATTTTGGCATTTTCGCCAAAAAATTTTCATTGATAATATATTAGTAATTAAATGTTATTTCAAAGATGAAAACATATGAGCAAGAACTATGACTCATGTTTCTTCACATTTTACACATTCAGCTCCAAGTGTTGACAAATAGAGACTGAAATCACCTCAGAATTCCAAGGTTTGCAGCTTGAACAATAGAAATTAGAAAAAAGAACATACAGTTAGGATGCCACTGGCCAAACCTTAGAATTTCATATACAATACCATTGATGCCAATAGTAGTATAAATCCACACATCCTTGTCATCAGCATACTCAGGTGCGACATGAACATCTGCTTAAAAAGGACTCTGAATAAACACACTATATTGACTTGGGTCATTTCCAGCAAATAGGTCTTGGATGGCAAGTGTAGCTTCAAATTTGGGTTTAAATAAAAGCTCTGGCCATCATTCTTATGACTAGCACCTAAACAATCATACGCAAAGATTATGCACCCAAACAATAAAATAAAATATCAAATCAAATCTACATGATTTCCAAACCACAATGAAGGTTGTGGTTATGAATAATTTCATGCTAAATTGATGATTTTTGCATGTCCTATCATTGAAAAAAATCCACCCAATACACAATATTGCACGCAAAATTAATCGAAAATTTGTATTATTTTTTTGGGTGATGGAGTAATATAGTAGAGAGTGAAAACAATGTCCAAGAGAAATGAAAATTTTACAGGTTGAAAAAGTTCAATACCGTAGTTGTTAGGTTCAAAAACTAATAAAGCTGTGGAAAGCTTGAGAAGACATGCCGCGGTAAACACCACTAGACCCAACACATTGTTTGTGAAGATTGTCATGGAAGGTAAACTTTCTCAACATGGAGCTTAATAGGTTGTTAGCAAGGGGAGGGGGGCAAGAAGAGGCAATGAACCCTTGGGACATAACAGTTACACTAGCTATTTAGGTACTTTGTAGAGGGTTGTGAATTGGCTTCAACCCATGAATGGGTCAAATGACCAACTCATGAAACAATCTCCATAAATAAGTCCTCATTAGTGTTTTTTTTTCTGGGCGAAATTTCCCCAAGTGGCAAACTCCCAGAGGCCTGTTAGACATGCCTTTGTTAAATTGAAAGGTCTAGATGCATTTAATTTTCCAGATTCCGAACCACACAATCTAGGGCTAGTTGCAATATTGAAAACTCCATCAATGGAAATTGCGGAGGGGTTGATCTCGTCCATTTTCATGTAGCCAAATTTTCCTTTCAGTTTCATGGATGTTGTCAAGTAGCTACTTCACATCCATTGCCATTGCCTTACTTTCTCCATTTTTCTCAAGCTTTGTAGTTGCTTCTCTCCAACCTCCCATCCTTCTATATCACCTTCTCCTTATGTTTTGTTGTTGTGGTTCATTAGTTTTACGTTATGCAATAAACAGAGGAGATTGTCACTATCGTGTGAATTAATGATGGCTTGGGAGTGCAAACATTATTGTGTGTGGTGGAGAGCAACAACAAGGAGTGGCATGAAGATCTCTGTCTTCATAGCATGAGAGTACAATGTGTTGAAAGTGGGTCCAAGATGGAGTTAAAAAATAGTAAATAAATATTTCCTTCTTCTTCCCAAATCTACAAAGTTTTTATAAGAAGACTTGTTTAGTCTTTACATTTTGTATAGGTACAATGCTCATTGGGTTTTGACATGTTTTCAAGCTTTTGTAAAGTTCAAACTTTGGTTTAGTGTTCCTTGATTTAGGGTTTGCATTCTCTATTTGCTTTTTCAAGTTTCGATGCATTTGCAAGCTACTACAAAGTTTGAACTAGGGGAGGTTGGTGTTTCAGATATTAGGATTCACCTACTTTCTTTCCATTTTCTGTGTTTTGACATGCTTTCTAAGCTTCTACAAAGGTTGAACTTTGGGGATTGGGAGGTTAGTGTTTTGATCGGGTTCGGTAATCACACACTCTTTCTTCGTGCTAGCTTTTTTTCTCTTTGTTTTCTAGGGGTTTTGATGGATTTTTGTGAGGTTTACAAAGGTCGAACTTGGGGGAAACTTGAGGGTTTACTAATTTCAAGTTTGGAGTTCACACATTGTCTTTTTGTGTTTTATAAATTTTCACCTGATTTCAAGTTTTTACAAAAGCCGAATTGGGGGGAGCTTATTATATCAGGGTTTAAGGTTTGCACAATTTTTTTGTGTGTGTTTGGTTTCTTTTCACAATGAGCCCATTGTAACCACCTGTAGGTTTCAAATACAAGTTCTTTTTTAGCGCACAAGGGCCAAATATGGCAGAAATAACTTCATTGTTTCGTAGCATCCCTCTCTGTGATCTATTACTACCATTTTCATCCTTTGATCTTATCGATCTTTTTCTTGATCTTAATATTCAATTTGCAAAGCTGAATCTAGAGCCAAAAAATCTTGAAAAAATGAAGGAAATAGGAATGGGAGCTTAATCATGTTTTCCAGGAAGTTTGGGTAGCAAAATTACCATGGGTTGAGGTAGTGGTAGGGTGTGATGGAAAACTAACTATGGTTCGTTGTAAAGTTTATGGCAAGATTGAAGGACATGAAAAGATTTTGGTGCCTAAGTTTGATAGCTTGCAAAAACATGCAAGCTAGCACAAATACAAGGTTGCATGGCTTGGTTGTGTTATGGGACAATACTTCATGTCAACTGAGAGCCAACATGCAAAAAATGAATGCTTGTGGGCAAGCAAGGGTTGAAGCATAGTTGTTGACCTTGCATGTGTTGGAGGAGTTAGTATGGACAAGAAGCACAAATTCATCCAGTTTGTTGTTATGTTCTAGCTCTTGAAACTTGGTTGACCCTTGATTAATTTCGAGAGCATGAATCATTTGTTTAAGCTTTTGAAGGTGAAAAACACATCGCACAAGCACTGGTCCGATTCCATGGATTGACAAATGGTTAAAGCTTGAAACCATGCACCAAATTATCAGCAAGTTGACCATAGTTGTTGTGCAAAATGTCAGGTACATTGTTATCCGTTGTAATGAAGTTACCATAATTGATAATCAATCTTAGTGTATTGTGCATGCTTATGTTGTTGATGGTTTTAAGAGGATGCTATTATTACTGAATCTTGAAAGGGTGTTTGGCGAAGGTTTTACAAACAACTTGACTGCATTAATTTTAAAGTCTTTGGTGGAATATAGGGGCTTAATAGCTGAGTAGATTACCAGCAAACTTGTTCGTTTTGGTTCCAATGGGGTTGTAGTGTTCACCGGTGTGCATACTAGTGTTTCTATTTGATTGAACTCCAATTCTGCACCTTTCTTGACTCTAGTGCATTACATGGCACATTGGACAAACCTAATGGTGCAAACACTTTCAACTTTGCCTTTGGTTTCGAAATTGGAAGGGATGTTGCAAACTACTTATACCTATTTATCATTTTCACTAAAAAGACACCTTGAGCAATGTGATTTTGCCAAGCTCCTGGAAACCAAAGGTTTGAAACTTCTATGCAATGTAAAGACTAGGTGGATCTCCATGTTGTCCCTTGCTAAGTGGGTTCTTTTAGAATGTCGGTTTTTGGTTGTGAGGACGAATGATGACATGCATATTATGGTGACAACAAAGACAAATATGCAATATCTTTGTGATGTTGAAGCATTCTTGAGTTTAACTTGCATCATGCCATTCTTGGGGGCAATGCATGCCCTCATCAAATTTGCACAAGCACAAGCTTGCTTTGTATGTGATTTCATCACTTTTGTGAATATGTATTATGTTAAATTATACAACATGTATTTTGATCTAGAAAAGAAATATTCTCATGAGCACTTCAAGGCCTTCTTGGACCTCCATGAAAACACTTCTAACTAACAACTCATTGCTTGGTGGACAAATCTTGCAACAAACATTTTGTGGTTTTTTATTTTATGGGCAAGTAATACATGATGCATAAGAGGTGCCTTCTTACTGGTGTGTCACCTAGGCCACATGAGATGATTGGACAACTTTTGAAGTTGTTAAAGTGCAATGTTCACATGTTGCTACCTCTTTGATATTTGAATTAAAGTGACGGTTCGCAAACTAGGAACTGATGAATGCAACTAACGTCATCTATCCACAATATTGGTTGAATCTGCATGCAAAGGACATGTTTTGGGGGCACTTGACCTTGCTAAAGGCTCAATTTTGTGTTGAAAGATTCATTCATCCAAAGATTGATCAGGTGAAGATTCCTACCCTCTTTGATGAAAACAAGTTGAACCTTATAGCTTTTCTTTTCAAGATTACCATGTAAAGCAACCATGTTGCTGCTTTGGAACCCCCACTAATCTGCAACCCTATCATTCAACTTTGGTTTAATCTAACATCCATTGGCCTTTTGTAACATCAAATTATTGATTATTTTACATTGGCAGAATTGGCTATGGTTATGATTTTAGGGAATGTAAATGATGAACGTTGCTTCTCTATATTGTCATTCACGAAATCCACGTTGCAACCAACTAATAGTTCATTTGGATTTGGTTGTGAAAATGTTTACACAAGAGCATTATTGTTTGGATACCTTTCCTTTTGGGGCCACATGAAGGATTGGGTAGAGAATAAGTTAAGATATGTAGTTGATTGTAGAACCTTTGTAGCTTTAGCTAATAGTTTAAAGTGCAAATTTTCATTGCTCCTATTGCACCTCTAGGTCAATTTGCATTGGCATGAAGATGATCTAGTTGTTGGCAATTGAGGCATTTTAGCTTCATCCCTAATGTATGCCAAATTTTGGCAAGGCTCATAAACATAAATATACAAATTTGGAGGTTTGATTTCAACCTCACTTTGATTTGTTTTTCTTTTGAATTTTTAGTTTCGCATTTTGTTGGATGTTTTATATTAATGTGGGCATGCATGTAAGGTTCTAATGTGCGTGGCTTGTGTAGAATTGAACTATGTTGCAATGGGTGGGATCAGAAAGATTAGGGTTCGACACCCCCTAGTTCATTAGTCTTCTTGATCTTCTTGGAGATGGTGTTTTTCTTTGTCACATTGTGGGATTAAGATTATTTTCATGTTGTTTGTCTTGGTTTAGGGTTAGTTGTTGAGTTTTTATTTCCAATTTCACCTTTTCGCTATAATCCCCATTGCAATCTGCAATTGCTCACCACATTCCATGTTCCATGTACTTGATTGTCACATTCCATACCTTTCCATGTGTATTGCCATGCACAAATTACTTGTAAAAGATTGGTTTTGCCAAAACACATTATCACTTCTTAAAAAATGTTGTTGCCTATATTTAATTACTCAAATGCACAAGTTGCTACAATTTGCCTTACTAAAAATGTAGCATTGTTAGGGCCATTTACCATTGGCATTTTCAAATTGCTAGTGTTGCTTCCCCACCAAAATTTTGGTAGCCATCCAATACATCTTGGGTATTTGAAAAAAAAAACGTTGGTCTTCATGAGATTTATCATCCATCAAACATAAACTCCTTAACTAGGTGGGCCTCTTCTTGTGGAATTTTCATGAGAAATCAAATGACCGTTGTTTTGTCATGAAAACTATAGGTTTTTTTTATGTTTTTGAAATATCTAGTACTGAGTTGTTGGCTCAAATTTTTCCCAAAAAAATCAGAGCCAACAATTTTTTTATTATGAATTTTTTTATAGAATTGGAACTAGTAGTTATTTAAGAAATTGAATAATTGCATAACATTGGTATGTTCATAAAGCAGGACAATAAATGTAAGCTCTATTAGACCATTGATACATTAAAAAAACTACTAAACAAAATTTTAATGCAAACAATTCATTGGAGTTGGTTTATGTAGGATAACTTTAGGTTTCATAAGTTGTTTTCTTGGATGAGTCAACCTTTTCTGGACAATTCCAAACTGGAATATGTTTAGTTGATTTTCAAGCAAAGAGGGATGGAAGGGTGTCCTTTTTTAATCTAAATTTTTCTTTGTGATTTTTTTTTTCCTCAACACGATAATTACAAGTAGATTTTCAATATCTTATGTATCTATTTGTATCCTATTTTTGTTGCATTCAATTTGATTGAATCTAAATCTAATTAAATTTGAAATTGAATTGAATTGAATTCAGATTGAAGTTGTATGCAATGTCATTCAATATTTTCATTTGGATGGAACTTAATTTTCACAAAATTAATTCATTTGGTTGGTACTTTTGCACATTGTTTTTTGTTTGCATAAAAATTTCCTAGTGTACATATTCCACATGCCTTTGCATTTGCTGTTATTTAAATGAGTAATGTTCTACCTTAGACTAGGCAAAATTTTGCTCTTTTTTTTGCATAATAAACCACCAAATTCTTTGATTGGAATTCTTGTTAGATTATAGCATCCTTGACGATTATGGTGTTAAAAAGAAAATTTGACATATTTGAGTTGAATTTTGGTTTCCAAACCTTTCATGAATCATATATCTTACAAATTGTAACACTTCATTGGCATATGGTATTTGTTTCGTGGGTTTCATTAAATGTTATCAAAGTGCATTTCTTGGCCTGCAACTTTAATGCAAAAAAGAAAAAGTCATAAATTTGATGAAGCCAATTGACTTTTGAAGATAGTGTTTATTGTGATGTTAAGTAATCACAAGCATTTTATTTTTTTTGGGTGACAGATTTTTGCATTTTGATGACTTGTTCTTTAAGTTTTTTAAAAAACATGAAGAATGTTGTTTTCGAGGTTTTATTTTTGACACCTTTTGAATAAAAATTAAAGAAATGTGAAGATGAAATCTTAACAAAATAATTTAATCATTTAGAAGTTACATGACCTTTTGTGTAAGAGACATTCCACCCACACCCAATTGTAGGCCTTTACTTGTGTATATACCACATCCAAAATAATGTGCAAGTTATTTCCCCATCCCCATTCATAAATATGAAGTATTAGACAACAATGCAAAATAAAGATCAATTAATTGTCACCATATTTATCAATCGTTGTGACCAACCAATAAATTAAAATCCATATTTCTTGACTTTTGAAAATATATTTCTATAGATTCAAGTAGGTAGCCAAAAATATTTAAGGATATTTTCCGTTTTTCCTTTCGTATTTTGTTAATAGTCAAATTTGGTTAAATTAGCTATGGATAAGCACGATGTTAGCTATATCACAATATTGAAAAAAACATTGCTTGCACCATTTTATTTCATGTGTGATTTCATAATTTTATTTGTAGGAATATCATTAATAATAATAAGAAAAAACATTGAATATATCATTCAAGCAATTCATTAGAGTAATATAGTTTAGAAAAACTTATGTAATTGAATTCCAATGATGATGGTATACTAAAGCTGGTTTATCTTTAGGTTTCATTAGTAGTCATTTTTTAAAATGGCAATTCAACCTTGACAATTCCATGGCAAAACCCTTTCATATTTGCTTTTTCATGTCACTAACTTTTAATTATCACACATGAAAATTGAATGCTTTGTCCTACCAAGTGATACCAACACATTTGAATTCAAAGTTGGTTAGTCCAACATTTTTTTTGAAACAATTTCACTATTTTATTGAAAAATTTAAAAACATTACTTAACGCTTACCAAAAAAAAAAATTGAAAAAAAAATTGAAGCTATCATATTTTGAAGGATGTTTTGAAATTATCAAATTTAAATGATAAGTTTCATCATTTCACCAAAATTTGATTTTCATGATTAGAACATTTTGTCGTTATGTTTCAAATCTAGTCATGTAGTCATGTGAACTAAGGTGTCCTACTTGGTTAATCATGATTATGACTATAGGACTAGGTATAATATAACTAATTATTTTCAATCATATATGACTTCATGATTAGAGGTGCAACATGACTAAAGGTATAATAATGTTATAAAATATGAAGTCTTCCTTCCCTCCCTATTAAATTTTGATCAATTTCAATTGTGATCATTTACATTAACTATATAAGTAACTAGGTAGATTAAGCTAAGTAGGTAAACTAGGTAGGCCAAACTAGGTAGAGCCCATTTGTCATGACTATAGTCATATGTTTATCATATGTTGTCATGTGTTTCACATGATCATAGTATTAAAAGTCATGGAATGATGTTTACGACAATAATCTCATTTGTGATTAGATGATAAAAGTGACAAGTCTGATTCAACTACATAGTCATATAGTCACATGTAATTGTTAATGGCACATTAGAACCAAAGTTTTGACATAGTTATAGCAAGAATCCTAGATTTTTCTAATGTTAAACTTTTTAATTTATTGCCAAATTTGAGTCCTCTTGTGGATGATCACTAATCCATCTATGGTTACCTCACAAAATGGAAAAAAACAAAAAAAACCATATTCACATCACATTGAATAAAAGTTTAATTTGTTTTCAATCCTGTCTTTGAGGTTGATATGGTTTCATGAGTTTCTTGGCATGTACACAAAAAATATCTTTCATTTTTTCAATAAGTCAAGATTGAATTTCACGTATAGAATTAGTGAAATTGAAAGTGACTTAATGAAAAATCTACACAATCTTGAAATTTTGTTTCTAAATTGTATGCAATGTTTTTTTTTCAAATTTGTGAGGTACTAGGTGGGGTTATAATCATCCAAAAGGCAACTTAGTCGAATTTGGACACACATTAGAAAGCACACCAAATTTTTTTTTGGAATCATGTTATAGTTTGGCAACATGCTACACCCTATTGTCTAGAATATGGTGATTTAAAATGAAATCCTCATAATGTGATGATAATGAACCACTGTTTTCTTTAGAAAAAAGGCCTTTGTACTTGTTGCAAGGCCTTTTTTTTCTTGTCGCCAAGTTGCAAAATTTCACCCAAAAAAGAAATCATTGATTATAAAATTCAAAGAACAAATGGAAATATATAAATATTTGCACCTTATGTTGATTATCACTAATGATGTTGAGTAGCATGAAACCCAAGTAGTTGGTGTTTTTGTAAGACACTAATGTCAATGAATGTATGTTATCATTACATAAGCATCTTCTTGAGGAATTGGAGTCACCATATTCATTACACTTGCCAATTTGGAAAAAGAAAACCCTTCTTTCTTCACTAACCATTGTTGGGTGAAAGCACACTGTGGGCGAGCCACTTTTGTTCCAAAAAGGTGATGTATAACAAGTATTATAGTACGTAGTAAGTTAAAATCTTGATGGCATCCTTTTGCTAACCTAAACACAAGCAAAAAACTTTAGAATTTGTACAACAACATTTTGGAATTCAAATTTCACTTTGGGTCAAAATTAATCTTGATCCAATAGTTAGATAAGTAGGATTGAATAAAATCAATGTACACAAAGTAAGTATATAATTTACAGTTTTCAATGGCCGGGCCTCATGTTTGTGATTCATGAAACATTACCAAACAAAAGAAAATTGAAAAATATATGCAATACCCGTTATAAAATCTCGTTCTCTTTGATATGGTACTGGTTTTTTCTTAAAAGGAAGATATTTTTATGCATTCATTACTAAAAAATGAAAAAAAAACACATTTTTTGAATGGAATTTCATCCAAAAAAAATTTATTTAATTTTTTTTCTAAATTTAATTAATGTATATCAATATCATACATCATAAAAAAAGTCATCTAAGAATTCCATCAACAACCCTACTTTTAAAGTACATATTCAAAATTTCAAACTTTATGACAAATATTATTTGGTCACAAATATATTCCATACATTCAAAGTTTTCAATGTTTGTTAAAAGTTTCAAAATAATTGATTAGATTAAGTCTAAAGCTAATCAAATATACTTAAAACAAGTAAAAATAATTCAAGATATGATGTCCACATGTTACCAAAAATTTAATTGCAAAAAAAAATACTTGTGACTATAATTTTTGGGGGGCTTAACATGTTTTCACCTTATTCTCAATTTCTTACATTTTTGCTTTCTAAATTTAGTTCCCATGGAACTAGTGTTTTTTTTTGGGTTGAAATTTCAACCTTGAAAAATACAATTTCAACCTCTACCAAGGATTTTCCATGGAAAAAAATGGCGCAAATTTGCCAAATTTTAAAAATAGTAATAATAATAATAACTTTCTAGATCACTAAATTTTTATGATAAGTTCCAATAACTAACCAAGAATATAGCTTGGAAGGATTTTTATTTTTTTTCCTACTTTCATATCTAGTCTGTAGCTCTTATGGTTGATCACCACTTCGACTACATCATAAAATTGGAAAAAGAAAAAAAAAGCTTTTGAAATTTTGTTTTTCCCTAGTGTAAGTTCAACTAATTTTGCTATTGTTTTGCTGAAATTTGCCCAAGTTTTGATATTAAAAAATGAATAAAAAGATAGTGTTTAGAGGTTCAAATAAGGGGTATAGGTGAAGTTTCCCTTAAAGGAGCACCACCCACAATACAATTGCTTGTTCATTATATTTTGGATGAAATATAGTAATAACTAGTGTGAAACTTAGTTTTAGATTGAAAGTATGGGTAGGATAAAGTGTCACCCTCTAAGAGGAAATGTATAAAGAAATGATTTATTATTATTATTAATCAAACATAAAGATTGTCACATTGGTGACATCTACATTTGGTTTTTCATTTTTAATTTCATTTTATATTGTTCATTATTTTCATGTTTATGGGTGGGGATGGAGGAATAATTTTCATTACAACAATAATAAGAACTTGTTTAAGTGAAATAGGTATAAGGTTCATTAGTGGTTGTCACCATAACGATTTTGGATGTCATCCATTTGACAATATTTCATAATTATCTAATTAACTCAATTTTTTCGATTAACTCCATGCGACATAATGAAAACATTTTATAACTATCTAATTATGACATTCCTTTCACCAACTTACCTCCATGAAAATGAGAAAATAAATTAACATGTGCCTTCTTTTGATTGAATCTTCACAATTTGGCTGAATTCAACTCAACAAAATTATGAAACGAATTGAATAAAAATTTGTTTGAATTGAATTGAATTTGTGTGTAGTTCAATCAAATTCAATTCAACTCAAATTTCAACAAGAATATTAACCATGTTGAATTCAAAGAAGAAAAATATTGTGGTAAGTTCAATTCACTTCAATTTAAGAATTTTAATTCAAATCCAATTCCATTGCATTGTATTCATTCATTCAATTTGCATTATGAAAATTCATTCAATATTAAATCATCTTGTTTTATAGCCAAAGTGGTGATGATTCAAAGGAAGATTTAGCCAGATTTGGTTACAAGCTAAATATGAAAGTAAAATTTGGAAAAACATCCTTCTATATTTTAGGCTACCCACTTGAACCATGCATGTAAATATGGAGATTTTCATTAAAATTTGGTCAAAGTATGGCTATTTAAAATCTCAAAAAGCATATGGCTACAAGCTAAAAATGAAAGTGAAATGTTAAAAAGCATCTTTCTATATTTTAGGCTACTCATTTGAACCCTGTATATAAATATGGCGACTTTATTGATATTTTGTCAAAATATGGCTATTGAAAATCTCAAAAATCATATGGAAACAAGCTAAATATGAAAATTAAAAAATGTACAAAACATCCTTCTATAATTTTGGCTACTGACCTGAACCAGGTATATATACATGACGATTTTGATAAAAATTTGGTGTAAATATATGGCTATTGAAAATCTCAAGAAACATACGGTTTCAGCACTTTTAATTTTTATCATAGGATTTTTGCTATTTATAGCCAGCCAAAAAAAACGCTGAGGAGGGGGCTAATACGTTCCATTTGTTGCGTCTTTCTTTGTCTCTTTGTTTTGTGTGCGCATTTTTGTGAAGACGCCAGCAGAGAAGGATGCCGCCCGGGTGGTTGTTGTCGTCGTCGTCGTTGCTGCGTGATAGTGGAGGTTTGCATCTACGGAAATTGAGAGGAAGTCTCGAGCATGGAGCTCTTATCAGCCTTCTTGTGACGACCGTAACTGTGGCTGCCCTTTTGCTGCTTAGATCTTGCAGCGCGAATTCTGAAGGTCGGGGGGGGCCCCCTGTTTCTGTGGTATTGACCAGTTAAATATTGTCCTCCGTGAGTCATGTTCTTACATACTCTGTTATTGTTTTGCAGTACTCATGTGAGCTTGTTAGCTTTTCCGCTAAGTAGAAGTCCGAAGTGGAGTCGGATTCACTCCAGAGTCGGATGAAGGAGAAGGCGGCCTTTTGTTCTCTGTTATTTCACGGGAGAATTCACCGGAATTCTGGAGGAGCCGGCCTTTTCTCTTCCGCTACTTGACGGGGGGAAAATATTACGGAGGATCTTGGTTAATTTAAGTCTGTTTCAAATTTCTTTGCCAGGAAGGATTCTCATCTTGCGATCATGTGGACAAAGTATAAACAAAGCGTTTTTCTATTTGAAAGTGCAAAGCTAGAAAGAACGTATAAACGAGAACGATGTCTCAACTATGTACCAAGAAATCATCCTGAACATTGCAAGAGTCATTATCATATTTTGGCGTGTCACCAAATCTTATGTGTTGTAATATCAACTTGAACGTCGTTATTGATCGAGTAGCAGATCGACCAGGCGCTTTATGATCTTGTGCTCGTCGGCTGCCTTGTGCTGCTGCTGCAGGTGATGCGTTATATGCACTACGACAGAGCTTGGACGGTCCATGGAATGTGCTCCAAAGCTGGCATCCGACTCTGTTCAACCCCTACACCTGGATCCACGTAACTTGCAACGATAAGGGCAGTGTCATTCGTGTGTAGGTTTCAATATAATCTTTCAACAAATTGCTGTTATAATACCTGCAGGCAGGTTTCTTGTTCATTTTGTTATAGCCTACAGTACTTATATGCACTCTCTTTCTCTCTTCTGCAACTCTCATCAGCTGGTTTCTGTTGCACCCTGTGGTACCGTCAGGGACTTGGGCAATGCAGGCCTATCAGGATCTCTGGTCCCTGAACTTGGAAACCTGCACAACTTGAAATACCTGTATGTACAATTCTCTACCCTTTTCTCCTCATGAGTAGTATTGCAGAGTTCTTTCTATCATGAACTGCTTTCTCTAGTTCTGTTCTGAGGCTTAAACCTAACATTGAAATTTTGCAATATTATCAAGTGGCTAGTTTACCTAGCTTGGGGTCAACTCCACTGCCATTCCACAGGCTGTGTATCATCTGATAGAATCAGATTGCAACGTAGTTGTTAATTAGTGTGTTCATTGGGACTTGAATTCTATCAGGGAGCTTGGGAAAATTCCCTGTGAGCTTGGAAATTTGAAGGTAAATCTACTTTCCAATCTTGTGAAGTGCATGTCTAGGAGGACAACACATGATGCAATACATAATTTAGTGTTGAACAGAACTTTCTTTGTGAACTTGTGATGCTCAACTCTTAGTCCTTTGTTGTCTGCATATTCATGTTTCAGAAAACAAGCATGTGACCCAATGACCTATGTTTTTCATGGATATATGTTCTTAAAAGAATATGCTCTTAAGGTTCTAGATTGTTTTTTCCCTGTTTTCTTCCTCTTTTTCTCTTTGATTTTTGCATTTGAATTTACTCCCTTTTTGTGTTCCTCTGTCTTCTTGGTTTCTTTCGTCTTCTCCAAATCTCTCTTGGGTTTTGTTGAGCTAGCCAGCATCGTGGATGCATCTTCTCATGACTGCAAGTCTTTGTGACAGAAACTCAGTATGTCAGTATATTAATCAATGACAGATGTATGATGTTGTCATCCCCTTCTGGAAGCTGATGAAGTAATCACTTGGGGATGTTATGGTAACTGGTCACTGTTCAACATGTTATTGTTGAAGGTGTCTGAACATGAATGTGGCTGTCTCTATCGTTCAAATTGCTCCTCTGTTTTGGTTTTTTTTTTGTGTTGTGTGAACTTCAGGGAGAGATTTCTTCTTTTCATTTCATGTCTGCTGATATGTTGTCAGATCTGTCTAACCTTATCATTGGGTCATCTCTCAATTCTATTCAAGATTTAGATCATAAGTATGGAGAAGTTCTCGGTACTAATCCAGATATGTTTAGTAAACACCTTCGTGGACATTCAGCATCCAACTAGTGGCCAGCTAGCTTCTTCTAGATCTAGGTTATTGTGTAAAAGGGCTCTCCAGCTATCTTTTAGTTACTGTTCCAAGATGCCTTCCTAATAAGATCCTGGTTATTTGCTGATCTATCTGATTTGCTTTAATTGGCTCTTGGTTTGGTTCTTCTTTTTTTTCTTTTGTTTTCAGATGGTGTTTTGAAATTGGCTCCATGTTCTCTGTCCTTCCCTGTATAACAGAAGAGATGTGCACCCCCTCAGTCTCTCTTTTGCCTCTTGCTTTTTATGTCTGGTTGAGAGTAACATTTCTTTTTTGACAACCCAGTTCCATTGCCAAGCCTGTCTTCCAAGTGTTGGGAATGCTATTGTCATTTTGTTTGATTTCATGTGTTATTATGTGTTGATTGTCCCCTATTTTGCATGACATTCATATGGCATGTTATTTTCACTTGTATGTCTGGTATAGTTGTAGCTCCAAGTTGAGAGTTAATGTTTAATCTCGGTCTTTGTCAAAGCCTATCTGGGTGTGATTTAAAGAACAGCCAGTCAATGTATGCATGTTCAAATTTACCGTGAACAGCATCATGATTGGTAGTCACCAGTTCCAGTTTTGCCTTTGTTTTATCAGCTCTTCCTTAGGGTTGGGTTTCCTCCTTTTCTTGGTTGCTGATATGTTGGCCTATAACAAATCTCAATAATGGCATTATTAGGTCATCTCTCAATTCTATCCAGTTTCACTTAAATGGTAATTATGGAGAAGTTCTCTGTATCCATGAAGATATTTTTCAGTTTGTGTCTAATATGATAGCTTTGGGTGTTCATTTTTACATGTCAAAGGCTCTGGTTAGCCTGGATTTGTACCACAACTTCACTGGCTGCATTCCCAGCTCTCTGGGGAAACTTTCCAATCTTTCATTCCTGTAAGCCACCCATCCTGAGAGCTCTTATCAGCCATCATGGATGTTCAAGAATCGTTAGAAACTGGTCAATATTGGAATTATTGAACAACTCAATTAATATTCTTGGAGATGAACTCGTGAAGACAATAAGAGAGATGGAGAGGGATCTCACAGGTAGAAGGGTTGGGTTTTGTAGGTTTGAAAATAATCCTCGTCTCAATCGACCATGCCATTGAGGTGGCCTTGTTCTGTCTGAGATGTCATGCCATTGAAGCTCTTGTTGTCCAGAACAGTAACAATATGTGGGGAAACTACCAAGTCTTCTTTGCTTTCCTTCAAACAATAGTCAGAGGGACTACTATCTATCTAGTTGATTGGCTGATCATATCCATACTGCTTTCTAGCTGGCTGCTGAATCTTATGTTTATTGACACTTCCCATCACCTTGTGGGAGGCTTCTAAGGACATCCCTTTCCAGAAGGGATATCCATGACTCTAATATCAAACCTTATTCTTGTCTTGAGGCCCCAAATACTGCATAAGACCCATTTTTGAGCATGCTTGAACAGGAAGGAGGCTTACACCTGGGTGACATGTTGAGTCCATCTGTGGAGGAATGCATGTCACTGGGGCAGGTGTGCTCAATCAAGCTTCTTTTCAATGAATTGAATGTCTGGACAGCAAGTTGAGGATGTAAATTGATCTTGAAAGACTATGGAGTTTTTAAGTTGCAATGCATATCTCCTATATATCATGAAATCAGAAACAGGAGGTTCAGCTCTTTAGATTAAGGGCTTGTGATTCTTCTAACTGGAAGCATCTAACTTGTGATTTGTCACCTTTGTCTGATTCAGGCATGAATTTGACGGATATGGATATGGTGAATTCATATACGTCATGCAGTCTGAGAACATGTCTGATCATCATAGACATATATGTCAACCTCCATCAATAACCTGCATTAGAAACTCTTCTAAACCCCCAAGGAAAAAAAAAACACACTCCATGGACAAACGGGTACTCAAGCCACATGAGTGTACATATGGCAGTGATCTTGTTATGGTATTAATTAAGAAAGATCCTGACACTGAAACAAGATCACTCAACAACAAAATTCCACAGTACATATAAAATGTCCAAGACTCTTGAAACAAGATTCCACATGCATTAAACCCAGTGACAGTTTCATTTGCAGAAGTCTAGAAGTCCCCCCCTCCCCGCCCACACATCCAATTGCTGTACTAGTCCATAATTTGCTAGAAATGATCTGGAGCAGGGGGAGGTCCCACAAGTCTTATGGAAGACTTTGTGGTAATTTTCTCCTCAACACACTATACTTCTTCAGGCTGATGGGTCCTGCAAGAAGTCTCTAATTTTCTTCTTCTGATGATGATGAGGATCATCATCTTCCTCAATCATCTGGACGTTGCTGAAGGGACTCCTACGCCTTGGCAGATGAGCGGTTAGTGATGCGTTGCTACAGGACATTGTCATGGAGTCATGGTGCTCCTGCTGCTGCTGCTGCTGCTGCTGCTGGAGTGATGCAACAACGCCGACGACAACGTCCTCCTCCTGCTCCTGCTGCTGCACTAGTGCTGCTCCATAATTATGAAGTTTTGACATTCCCGGACCTGCAGCTGCGGCAGCTGACCGATCGACAGAAGAACTGGCGATGGTCGAAGTCGGGTGCAGGGTCATGTTAAGAACGTTGTCTGTAGTTACACCTTCCACTTTCAGCTGGTGACCAAACATGTCGTGCAACGGAGTGGATTCTAGACTTGCAGCCGCATTATACCTCAGCTGCGAATGGTCGTGAAGATATGCAGCTACTGGCTGCTGTAGGGAAAGCTTTGCATCGAAGAAACTGTTTGCTTGTGTAGTGGAGTCATCGTGAAAGTTAGCGTGGGATGATGTCGATGTACTTCCATATAGTTGCTCCTGCTGCAACTGCAGATGTGCCGCAGAGACACTTGCAGCTGGGATTGACCTTTGATGATGATGGGTTGTTGCATACAAGGTCGACTGATTTAGAATGGACGCCGTATACTGCTGCTGTTGCTGTTGCTGGTGTTGTAGCCTGTATAGCTGATCACGTACCCCGGCCAAATCTTCCCTGAGCTTGGTCAGCTGATTTTGCAACAGCGAGATGACGCCTAAGCAGCCATGCACGGGATCCTTCTCCCGAGTGTCGGCTTCGAACACAATCGACTTGACTGCGTCTTCTCGTTCGCTAGGATCGACCATGCGCAAGATGCGCAACACGTTGCTCACTCCATACAGCTTATGCACATTGTGAAACCGCTTCGGCTGATCCGGCGGAAAGTAGGGTGCTAATGGACAGTCAGCCGTGCACTTGCGTCGCTGATGTTTGCACGCCGCGCAAGCGGCATTAGTACTGGTTCCTGAAGAATATTGGGATGCAGAAGATCCTGCTCCTGAACCTCCAGCTCCTCCTGTCATGATCTCTTATATGATCCTGCAGCACATGACGATCATCTTATAGCGCACGTCATGACGGATCTTGCATAATTCTTTGTCTTCATAAATCATGAAGATGACTCCTCCTCTTTCAACAACATTCTGCTCGAACCCATTTCCACAATAACTCAGACCATGAAGAAAATGGGTTCTTCAGATGCGCAACCAGCTGCTTTGAAATTCTCGGGAAGTTCAGCAAGCTTGTATCTCCAATGCAAAAGTAGTATATAGTTAGTTAGTCCATCATGATCATGCGTACCTTTTGTAAGATGACTCGGATCCCTCAATGATCCAGGAAACTTTGTTGGGAATCCCTTCACTGCTGCTCCGATATTCGACTTGATTCTGCTGCTGCCGACACGATGCTCGCGCCAGCTAGTGCTGTTGAATTGATCTGCATATTCCCAACACTTGCTACGACAAGTTCTTCACACAATTCCACCATCTCACGGACCGACCCACCTGCACCCACGCAGCTACAAATCGTTCCTGCTACAGAACTTTCTTTTGCAACCGCCTGAATTGGGCTGTTGGGGCTGCTAGTGCGGACTTCAATTCTCACTCGAGAAAAAAATCTCTGAAGCGCAGCTACTGTCCAGGTCTACAGCGTTTGCTGATCTCGACTCAGAAGAGGGGGAAAGAAAGGACGAAGGAGAAAAAAAGCCCTAGAAAGCAAACCTACACACAAAAAAACCCCAAAGAAACCCCACCAAAGAAGGAGTCCGGGAATTGTCAAAACGCTGCAACGCTACAGCGAAGCTAAAAGATGGGCAGGGAATTGTGCATGCCAGGATATCAGAGGCGAAGGCAACGCAGATGTGTAAGAGAGAGAAGAAAGGCGGAAAGAGAGAAGAGCGAAGAGGAAGGAAAGACGGAGAGAGAAAGAATGAAAGAAACATACATGCGGGAGGGAGCGAGGGAGAGGGGAGGAGCGAGGGAGAGAGAGCGAGAGAGCGAGAAAGCGGAAGCCACGCAACAGCAGCGGCACTGCAGAAGCGGCGCTCGAAAAGGCCCCGCAGAAAACGGTACTGGCAGATTGGCTGCTGCCCTATTTACACTGCCACAAATAGCTACCCCCCCCCCTCATTTGCACATGCTACCTGAAATGGTAACCCTATTTACACTAACTCAACTAGGTGTGCCATATTTACAGCGCCTTTAGTTTCTCAGAAATGTGAAAGCCCTTTCGGTGTACGTGTTCTTATTAGCTCTTACCAGAGTTTACTTATTATAATTATTTTTTAATTATATTTTCTTTTGATGTAGCCAAACTGGCAATCATCCTCAAGAAGATTTAGCCAATTTTTTCTCTAAACCAGATTCTGAAGTAAAAGAATTTAAGCATCATTTTTGTCTTTTGGTTGCCTGCTGAAACCTGTTGTAGAAAATTGCCAATCTTTTTATAAAAGATTTCGAAATCTGGCAAACTAGGGCCATTGTTTTCACAAGAATCCTTTGTATGTGTTGAAATCATATTTTTCTGGTTGGAAAAAAATGCAAAACTTCACAAAAGAAAAACATTGGTTTTTACCTTCCAAATTGTGCTCAGGTTATTCTATAATTTTGCATAAAGCACTCCAAGGTTTTTTTTTTGTTTGTATTTGGAAGCACCTCCATGCAACCAAGACTTGTTTGTGAGTTGAAGGACCCTTCCTCGAGTCACATGTAGACCTTCTGACATTTGGGTGCAAAGGTTTCTTATGCTCTATGCTTGGGGAAGGCCTGCTCTCAGGGACCTCCCTTAAGTTTCAAAGCTCAGGTTACAACCCTCAACACTACAACCCTCAAATTAGAGGAGGCCTGTGAGAATGGGTCTTTCCCTTTACATATACCATAGTACTTGGGCTAGTTTGACAATCCATTATTGAATGTTTAATTAACTTTTTAAAACTCAATTTGTCACTTTTTTAAAAAATTATTTTAATATTCGGCAAAGGTTGATATATTAATTATCAAATTAACAAAGGTTAAATATTAATTAATTAAAAACTTCCCTCAATTGTATTTTCATGAAGTTAATGGGGCTTGAGTATTTGTAACAGGTCATCTGGGAATGCGCGCCCAGTACAAAGGGCAGTGAAGCATGGGACCCAAATTCTCATAATTATCAGTGTCGGGCGGGTATCAAAATTTTTGATACCCATTGGATCTGGTTTTCACCAAATAACTTACAAAAGGTTCTGATTTTCACTTTTTAATTTTTTGAAAATTTTATACATCAAGGCAGGGTATCAATTTTTTCTTTCAAATATTTGAATTGATTCTCATAAATTTGAGAATAGTGGATTATCATTTGACAATCCTCACAAACTAATTATTATTATTATTTTAAAATAAAAATGATAACCAAAATTATAAACAATGTATTAATTTTATTTCTTTTCTTAAAAATCAATAATCAATAGAGTTATCCATAAAGTAAAGAAAACACAGCACCAAAACCCTGAGTTTGGTCATACACGGGGTGAGATTCACAAAAAACTTGAAAAAAAAATACATTAGCATTCAAGCGGGGTGAAACTTAGAAAATCATAATTTTTTGTGCTAAACTGAGTTTCATCCTGTCTTTCCTTTTTCCTGAACGCCTCCACTCCTACTACATATACTTTCCCTGCCCTACCTGTATAGCTACTATAATTAGTCTCAAACCTTGTGCATTAAATGTACGACCTTGTGCATTAAACTTTGTACACAATACACCTTGAGAACTTGACCCCAGAAATGGTAATGAGTTCTACCTCATCTAGGTCTCAATATTTTATTTTATTTTTCTTTGAACCAGTTCTCACACAAGTGAGAACCGGTGGTCAGATTTTCAGTCAGGGTATCACTCAAAGAGGTACCCTGAAAGGTTCAAATAATGATGCCTAGTGTGCCTTAGGAACCTTGTGCTTATGGTGGCTCCTCTGTTGAGGCAGAAACTTTATGGTCGGTAAGGCAGTTCTATGCGGTAACAAGAGGCCCATTGCATATAATGGCTCTGGTCTGAATGACAAAGTCTAACCAGCAACAGTTTAAAATACAAATGTTCCATGAAGTTCCCAAAAAATGAACTCACATCTCAGAGTAGCACCTGGTGAACAATCCTGAAACTGATAAGGAATTTTCATTGTTCCATAGTCTCTCCCTTAATATGCATGGCCAAATAAAGCACCAAAAGGAGGGAATTCCTGAAGTGCCTTACCAAGTCTAAAACAACTATTGTGTATGCCAACAATGATACTCAGTCTGTAGCAACAGATCTGTGTCCAGTTTGGACTACATAACCAACTACCGAACATGACCAACTGTGAGAGAGCACCAAGCAGGTTATGGGAAGCAGAAGAGAGTGAGTTATGAGGTTCAGCCAACTGGCGACCAAGAATTTGCAAAAAGGAATTAGAGAGACAAGAACAGGATATATGATATAAATTGGGAGCTCTTGTCCACTGGCATGCTGCCACATCATCAAGACTCCCTACAATCAGTTATGATTCAAGAACCAGTCTGTTACACTCACAGCAATCATTTGTTGTTGATCACAACTGCACAAAGGTTAGCTTTGTGAGGAGTGCTCAGACCAACGGAATCTTGGTTAGTAAGTAAATGTCTACCATAGAACAGAATCCCATTTGGCATAACCCAAGAAAATGGTTTCCAGAAGTCACTAACAGAACAATGTTAGGATTCGACAAAAATATTCATATTGGTGAAACCCAAAAACCTTTCAGGTTCAATGCAAATATCGTTATCATGGCTTTCAGTAAACAACTAAATTAACCTGCTCATGTCAACTGAGAACAATATGAAGCAATTCACATACTCTTACCCAACACACATCTGACAATTTGGCTGGTATGCTGGAAGACATGCTGGTACTACAAGCAATCAGCCATCCAGATTAGTGCCCAGATGCATTTTTCACCACTTCCACCAACACTCTCATTCTGCTATTAAGACACATGCAACCACATGTCTTCCTACCTACAGTGGTCTCAGGCCTGAGAGCAGTTGACCACAGATGGTAATCACAAAACATCATCCAACAAAAGGGAGGTGAGACATTGGATCCAAAAGTGACTCTTATAACCAGATACACAAAGTTTTGTCGGGTGGTCTTCCTGGCCAGGTTTAGAGTTCCAAACAACTTGCTTCTTTTTAAGTTAATTTGACAATGATGCCACTAAGGGATTCTCTTGCAAGTCAACCTTTCCCATCTCTTTGACAATTGAAGAATCACAATCTAGGCCCTTAGAAGAATTCCGAGACCCAGAAGAACAAGAACCAGATGAACAAGTGGAACCACTGCTGCTGGCCCCCTCATCAAATCGGTTCACCTTCCTCCCCTCTCCATCATCTTCATCTTCAGCATCTGAGTGGCCTTTTAACCATTTTGCTTTTCGGTACTCATCATAATGTACACGCCTGTGCTCTTCAAAGCTCCACTGCCGCCCATTTTCTAGCCCTGTTTACTCATTCCCACCAAATCCTCAGTACACAACATATCCATGAGATTGCAGAGAAAACTTCACAATAACACTTGGAAGGGAACCATTACATCAATTCTGGCAAAACCATAACAACCATGACATGAATGCACAACAAAAGCACGACACCATCATGAACAGCAGTGACACACTGCCATGACTCCCCACTGACTTCATCAGCTCCTGACAGTGGGTGTAGATAAGTACATATTACTCTGCCCAAATTTCAGGCAAACTATTATCCAGACATATGTGTCCTGAGTCCTCTCACATATCCAGAAGCAACAGAAGACTCAGTTGTGATGTTGGCTAGCACTCAAGAGACACCTAAACTCTCTCAACTTCCCACAAGGGCAGTTGAAGACAAGTGTGAACCACCTTCTTCTTCCATCTCATCAAACTCATCATCGCCTGAAGTCCAGCCACTTTGTTGACTCCTGCTTGGTTGACTGCTGGATGCAACTTCAGAGAGAGCATGTCTAATTGCCTCTGCATGTAGAGCTGCATCCATAGGAATCCTTCCATCATCTGGAGTGGGTGACACCACCCCTGTTCCCAACCACCCTCCATCCATCCCCCCTCTCTAATTGAGCAACAGCAAAAGACTGGCAAAATAGCTTAAGTGGATGGGATCTAACAAGGATTGCAAAAGAAGAAACATACCTTGAAATAACCTAGATGATGAAGATGGCTTGAAAGTAGCACTTGCAAATGAGAGGGTAAAATGAAAGGACATCTAAAAAATGAAAAAAATTTAGATACACAATATAGCACAAAATCCACTGGAGCAAGGCTTCTAGGCATCCAAGTGCCACACATACCCTCAAGTGTGTTTGGGGCATAGTAAGGAGTCTTGGGCTCAGTAATCTTTTGCTTGGGTGTCTTGCTGGCCTCTAAAAACTCCAGATTATCCTCATCCCATACAACTCGAACTCTGCAAGATTGAGCAAAGTGAGTAACAATACATACTTACTTCAGTCCCTCCCCTTTCTATCCTGCCATCTACTTGCAAAGTCAATCACAAGTTCACCAAAAGAAAAATGTTCTCAAATATTGTCCAAAGCACATGAAGCACTAAAACACTGAGTCAAAATGTACACACACACTGGGTATATCTACCAACCCTCTGATTTGCAGCAATTTTGGCCTAAGAGTTCTCAAGTTCTTTATGGAGGCAACAATTCATATATTGCAGATGCAAAAAGTGTCCCCACACACACCTCCATAAGAGCTCCTTCAATTACCATTCAATCAAGCAGTTTTTTTTTTACAGGAGTTCAACATCTCTTAGAGCTGGGTCACAGTCACCCTGCTTGACACAACAAGGTAGATGCTAAACATCCTTACAATTGAAGTAAAAGACATAAAAAGAATTGGAAGATGACCTGATAATAATAAGGTTATAGGTATTTCAGATCTGACCACATAACAGCAACCAATCAGCAATCATGGGAAAGAGGAAACCTAACCCTAAACAAAAGAGATTTATGACAAACCCAAAACTGAGCAGTGGGTTCGGACAACAGAAAAGGAGGTCATATGCAATGTTTAGGGACCTTCAACAGCAAAATGTATGGTATTGACCACCTACCATAACTTCCCCACTGACTTCATCAGCTTCCAGCAATGGGTGGAGGGAGCTTAATGTCAAACATGAACCAATGTATTGAGTTTCTGCCACAAGACTGACAGTAACAGGAAAACTCAGCCATGATGCTGACTAGCTCAACAGAACCTAAAACAGAAGGAGAAGAAGACCACACAATCCAGGAAGAAAGAGGAACACCAAAAGAAAGATTAAAAAAAGAATCTGACCTTGCACATAAAGTTTCATAAAATTCATGAAAGAAGCACAAATTCATGATAGTCCCAGGAGGAACGCTTAAGAACATCTGAGATTCCATGATCTTTTCAAGCAGAAAGAGAGATGAAGACAAGCATGATACCTGGGTTTCGCAGAACCGCTCCGTTTCATTCCTCTTTGTTCTCAAAACCTAAAGACAAAGACATCTGGAAAGCAAGCTAGTGCCCACAACCACAATGCCTTGCTGCGCCCCTGCACCCAGAAAATCCAAATGCCAAAACCTATCCTTCAGATTAAGGTCAAAAGCCAGGAAATTCAAATGCCCATCCCATGCAGCAAGAGTGAGGAGAATGCCTCTGGGTACGAAGGCAAAACAGATCATTCTTCCTGTCTATTTCTGCAGTGTTAATTCTGTAGCTTTCTCTATGAATTTGCATACTATGAAGCTTGAAAACATAGAATGCCCCTGGGTACGAAGGCAAAACAGATCATTATTCCTGTCTATTTCTGCAGTGTTAATTCTGTAGCTTTCTCTATGAATTTGCATACTATGAAGCTTGAAAACATATCCCAGGTAGTGATCGATCACATCCCCACAAAATGAATACTGGCACAAAGCTTCTGCCCTTCCCACACTTGCCGAAGAGAAATTCCCAGAGAAGGAAACCCATTATGGAGGGGCAGCTCAAGAGCTTGGTTACCCCAGAAAGCAGCCACCCACATGCGGCTTCAGATGGTTACCAAGCTAGAGAGCACAAAAGCTCTGAAAAGCCATTATAGCAATGATCTTGGACCAATAACCAACATGTCCCAATATGGTCCAGGGCGGCGCCCTTGCCCTCCCTCCTCTGTTTCTTGACAAATCCAGTGACCAAATTTCACAATCCCTACTACCCAGTTTCTTCTGGGTCCTTCATTCAGATCAATGCCGATTTCCATGCCCATTTTTCCTCCAAATTCGATGCCAAATTTTCATTCCGACAGGGAATTTGCTACACCTAGTCTAGAATCAATCAGTAGGAAGTCACCCAACCCGCTTTAAATGCGAGCAAAAGTCACGAGAAAAAACCTGAAAAAAACACAAAAGCAATTGAAAAAGGAGGAGAAACAGAAATTGTGAGCGGGTATCACGACCTCTTGCAGCAGTTAAAGGCGTTTGCTCTGGTGGGAAGAAGGGACGATGAGTAACGTCCGTGTGCAGCAGAGCAGGGGATGCAAATGGGTAGTTGGGAAGGAAATGAAATCTTTAAATACACACACCCACACACACACATATGAGAACCTTGCGCGTTGCGGAGAGAGACTTAGGGTTTGCGTTCTTTGGTGCGTGGTCGTTACCTGGTCGCTCTCCTTTCTGGTCTCCAACTGCAACTCTTCCCGCAATCTCAAAATTCTTCTACGCTTCGATCGCTCGCACACACAACAACACATGAGAACCCAATTGCCCACCAAAGCAGACCTCGCGCTAAGCTCCGTTTGGGAATGGATGTGGGGGCCGCTCTGGCCCGGCCGGCCATGGTGCTCGACACCCGTTACGGTGCTGTTCGTATTCCTCACGAACGTCTCCCTGTGTGGGACCGCCTGGAGTCACAACTGGTTAACCACTCTTGGGCGGGTATCAGCTTTTGAACATACCAGCTGGCATGGGTATCAAATTTCTCTTTTCAATTTCACGCCAACCTAGGTATTGGACTCTTCTTCTTTTTTTGAACTTTGATACAAGCCTGCTCCTGGTATTAGGGTCCAAGGCTGATTTTTGGCGGGTATCTGATAAGTATAAATTCTGGTGCTGAGACTCTCACCTAATAGTCATTGTATTAAATTAGTATTAACTCAAGAGTCAAGTCCCTACCAGGCAGGTACTGGTACGAGGCTGGTGTTGCCTCTGGTTGTACCAATCTGGTCAGTTCTTTGATGCCAAGATCAGTTACCAATCTATATCTCAGGGTTCTATATCCAGCCTAGTATGTGCCCAACTGGTTGCAACTAGTGTTTTTTTTTTTCATTCTTTATATCAAAAATTTAGCAATTGTTTCTTAAAGATTGAAAAATTAGTCGAATGTACATTTAAATATTTTTTTAAAATAAAAAATTTCCCAATTTCTATGTCAAAAAACGGTGAAATTTCATCAGGGAAAAAAACATTGGAATTTGTACACAGTAGCTACGAAGTTCAAACCTTGGTATATGTCTCGAGTACTAGACTTGGAATCGAAGAACGAACAAGACAACTTCGAGGCAATACCAGCCTCATACCCATACTGGACTCGATTGGGGCTTGAGGTAACACCAGTTTCATACCATCAATTTCAATATTAGGTATATATTGTCACACATCAGCCAAATGTCTGCCTTGAACCCTAACACCAGGACTAGGTTGGTACGAGAGTTTTAAAAGGGATCGAATAATACCAGTGTAACAGAAAGAAGACAGATTGTATTATTGTGACACACAATTCAACAAAAAGGTGATGAATCCTGCAACATCAGAGTTTTTGTTACAAACATATGAACGGTATCATACAATCATCAAGATTTTGATTCCAAGAACAACTATGTCCCTGCTAACTCTAATCTTGTGAGTTTCCAGGAATCATAGCCCTCTGACCTCACTCTCTCTTGAGCATCAACAGAGCCATTTTATATTTTTTTCATTATTATTTTCAGTTGTTATTATGTTGTTAGAAATGTAGTGTTTAGTTAGGGTTTTTATTAAGGTTTGAGGTAGGGTCTAGATAGGGTTTTAGATATAGGTTTTGAAAACCTAAAACCCAGAATTAGGTATGAACTTGGAACCACCAAGTCTTATAAAACCTATAGTCGTCAAATCAGGAAATTGGTAGTCTTGAAAACTTGACCCAATTTCAGAACTTGTGGGTTTTATTTTTTGAATCTCTTGTCACAAACCCACTAACTACCACATAGACAGCATTCACATGTAACACATAACGCACAATTTGACAGGGTTCAATCAGCTGTTCCTTCACTCAATAATTCAACATTTTGATCAACTTAGCAACAACACCTTACACAACAATGAAATACTTAAATCCCCACGATCAATTTAGAAAGTTGGACAAGGAATACTTGACACCTCTCAATAATCTCATCAAAACATAACTTGTTACAAAGGCCCCATTCTCTCACAAAGTTCCTAAAAAACTAGGTGTCATCTCTCTTGGTGAGTGAAGAACTAACAAACAAGACAAGACAACCAAACTCACTCACTAACAATACAATTCATGATCATTCCCAAGATCCCTTAAGTTTTCATCATCTTCCTATCATCAACCCATCTCTACAACAATGCATCCTTCTTAAGGAAATACATAGAGTAGCAAAATATTATTTCTCCTCCAAAATGCAATCTATGAACTAAAAACAAATCCAAAAAAAGCCTTCCTCCATCCTAATACATCACAATTCAACAGCTCTCCCATGTCCTTGAATAGTCGCACCATTTAATCTTCAACATGAACTCCATAACTCCACAAATAGCCATCAATGTCTTAGTAAGGAAGCAACCACACCACAAAAGATGCACCCAAAGATATCATTCCATAATTCAACAAGCGCCATTGAAAGAGAATCCCCACCTTTTCATAACAAGCAAAAAACAAAAACCATGAACACAAATGCCACAGAAAAAGCCCAATTTTCGCTTCACATCACATTCAACTGACAAAAGTTTTGTCATGTCCAACTTTCAATGCTTGATAATGATGTTCCATTTATTTAGGGTTTCATCTACCTCTTTTCATCACACATGTAACATCTCCTATACAAATTAGATTGAGCCCCTCAATCCTCGCACAACTTGTGCAAAATGGAAAAGCTATAAATCTTGCCAAGGTTTGTCTTATAATTTTTCTTCCTTTCCTTTAACAACACAAATTCTCCCCTTTTCATCTTGCTCCATGAACCCATTACCATCCAAGTAGTTCACAAACAAAAATGGCCTTTCCCAACTAGACACCAAGGAGCTTTTCTTCCCTAGTTTCTTCATTTCACATGCATCATGAACCTTCCTTGAATTCAATAAACATATGTTTTCCTTTTCTTGAAACATAAGCACGTCTCTGATGCATTTGAGCTTAGCAAACATTTTCCATAACTTCCCCATGCATTTTGGCAATGAGTTGTAACTTGTCAATCATCTATGCTACTAAGATGGATGGTTTTGCATCATCTTCAAATGTCTGAACCAAAAGGCTTAAAAAATTATCGGTTCTCAACCTCGAGGTCCTTCCTAGCAGCAACATATGTGGAGAGAACTTTATACTCACTTAAACCCCACACCTATACCCAAACAATATTCTAGGAAGATGTTTATCCCAATTTGTGTGTGCTTCAGAATTGTAGATAAAATAGTCAACCCATGCCTTAAGGTCTTGACTATCCTTTTAGCCATACCATTACACCTGGGCCATTATGGAACTATGTGCTAGTGTATGAGCCCATAATTTTTACATAATTAATCTAATTCAATTGCCCACTTATAACCATTATCAATTAGAACATATTTTAACATGCCAAACATGTAGATGGTTTCGTGTTCTAAAAACCTTGCAATAATTTTTGCATCATGGTCAACAATTGTTTTGGCCTAACACCATTTAAAATAATGGTTAATGGCCACTAAATTGTACTTGTTGGCATTATAGGTTTCAAGTAACAACCCAGTTGTATCCAATGCCATTTTATAAAATTGATCCCAAATCAGAATAAATCTTAACTCCTCAATTTTGAATCTGACAAAACCAATATGCTTCACAAGTTGACATTGTTTGCATGACCACACAACATCTTTCACTTCTTCTATGTGGTTGCGCTAAAAATAATGTTTGGTTATTTCAGCCAAAATTCATCTTTCTCCAAAATGACCAATTTCATTATGCAAATCTACAACAATTTGTCTTTGCACACTAGGTCTAAGAACCATTAGCCCTTTAAACAACAGGCTATCATTATTCCAATAATAATGTAAAATGTGTTTGCTACCCCTGGACTTCTCTTTTTCCTTACATTATGTTAGGAATTCATTTCCATTCAACACCATCATACTTAGTTCATCTTCCCATATTTCCATATTCCTAATTTTTCATAGTCATTATCCTCCCTAGATGTTTCTTGATATATTTCCTCATCAACCATTGCTTGTGCCTCTTCAACAAGTTTCTCACAACTTCTAACATCCCACAGTTCTTGTCTTTTTCTTTTCCCAACAGCCTTACTCTATATGTTTGAAACTTCCACTTTAGATATAATAATGTTATTGTCATTATCTGCACCTATATTGGCCATCCTACTTACTTTGATACAAATAGCTTCCACAAATTCCACTATGAACAAATGATTTAATAAACCTTGATTTCTCAACTATTGCAGCAACAAACCCATCTTAGAACTTCTCCTACCTGTCCATATGGTTTCCCCTAATTACTAAATGGCTTGCAACATCTTGTAATCTTGGATTTCATCTACTAGATCTTCATCTGCTTCTATAGCATTAACAAGGTTCCTACTTAGTGCATCAACATTGGTATGTTTAGACCTTGCTCTATGAACAATTTTGAAGCTAAAATCTTGCAATGTATTAATCCACCTGCCCTTCCTTCCATAGGCGTAAAAATTTATCATTAACCACTCCAGTGGCTTGTGGTTAGTTTGAAGTGTGAAATGGTTATGGTATAAATATTGCCTGAAATGCATAATACCCCACACTAATGCATAACATTCATGATCACCCTCCATAAGGTGAAATTCTTTCTCCACAAAGGAAAGTATCTTATTGGCGTATGCAATCACCTTCTCATTCTTCCTTATTTTATATGAAAGTATAGCCCCTATTCCATGTGTAGACCAATCAACATCCAGAATGAAAAACCCTTGTGAAATCAGGCTTGATTAGAATTGAAGCAAATACTAAAGCTGATTTCAAAATTTTAAAAATCTTCTAGCAATTAGGGTTCCACTTAAAAACATAATCTTGCTATGTCGCAACCCTAGCCTTGGGTTTGCGACCAAGGCAAAGGCTTGCCAAGGTGTAGGCCAAGAGTGAAACCCAAGAATCACATTTCATGCTTCCGAGAATGTAAGAGAGTATGAGGGAATGAACCCCCACACTCCCAAGTGAACTCCCACTTTGGGAGTTGGAGTCTTGATGGACTTTTGAATCTTCAGAAGGTGATTGTAGCGGTCAAAACTCATTGGATTGAAAAAAAAATTATATTGTTGAAAAACTCTTGGAACATAGATGCCTAAAATGGGCTTGCATGACCCATTTGGATACTGAAAACATAAGTTATGGCCAAAAGGAGGGTCAAAAATCAAATTGTCAATTTGATTTTCAATCATTAAAAGTCAATAATAGCCCTGATTTACTTACGTGCAGGTGGCGTGCCACATATTGTTGAAAATCTCTCGACAAGGGCTACAACTTTGGTTTCGATCTCACCTTAATCGGAGGTTTGCACAAAAAGTTATGGGCCTCTAAAATCATAGGAATCCCAATTTCAAGACTCCTAACTTGGGAGTCCTAGGACAAAATGACATTTGGGTGTAGGCCCCATGGCCAAGCACAGAGAACACTATGAGGGGGAAGGTGGTGGCTTCCCCCAAGTCCAGGCCATGGTGAGTCTTGTGAATCTGTGTTTGCCCGTGGCTCGTCCGTGCACTAAAAGTGTTCCAATTATGCACTAACCAACTTGTTGTTTGATTTGTGCAGGTCCGTGTGAATAATTGACCCATTTGTCACTTGTCCTAATCCCCATCCCAAAGCTCCAACACGCCCCACTACCCCCGAAATGCTATGAGTCAAGGAACATACCTCAACTTTTTATCCTTCCATTGTTTTCATTTTGGACTCATAGTTGAGTCCATCAAGGAGCTTGGGGGTGTGTCATGCTTGGTTAGTTCAAATAGTGGAATGGTTATGCATGAGTATCCTTTCATGTAGTTCCTATAATACCATGTCAATCCCAAAAAATGCTTGCACATTAATAACAAAAGTGATGATGGGAAAATTTGTAACAACTTTTATTTTCCTTTGATATGGTTATGTCCCTTCTCGACTAATTTCATGACCAAGAAAGGTCAATTTAAATTTTGGAAATTCACATTTTCTTGGATTGAATTAGAGGTTAATTTCCATTAACCTCATAAAAACATATTAAAGGTGCTTGCGATGCTCCTCCCTATCTAAATTGTGTACATTCAAATCATTAACGAAAACCTTAAAAATTTTATCCATGTATGCTCTAATGATAGTCTAATCAAACAACCTAGATTTGGTAATCAAAGTAGACTTGTGAATGTCTTCTAGAGCCATCTTAATTTGCCAAAACCCTGATTGTAGGTCTAATGTAAAAAACCATTGTGACTTACCCAATTGAATTAAAACATTTTCAGCCAAGGGCATAGGGAATGAATCATGTCATGTTTGCATGTTTAAAGTTTTATGGTCACCACAAAACCTATGGCTGCCATCTTTTTTCATTAATAAAATAATTCTACAAGCATAACTGGGTGTGTTTGGCTTCATCTTGCCCAAAGCAACTAGCACATCGATCTAATTTTTTTACTTCTGCCTCTTCCTAGAATGAGAATCTACTAGGAGTGGTTTTATAGGGAGTAAACCCCTAAGTATCCAATATGTGGGTGAAAATCCTTTAAGGTGTACCACATAAGACGAAAAGGGCCTAGTCCTTAATGTAGGTTTTTTTTTTATCCTATATTTTGATCCCCATAAAAAATAATGAATCGAGAGTTGTCAAAATTTTCAAAAGGATTATATTTTAAACCATTACAATTCTAGATTCCATCATAATCATCCAAAAATGTGTCTTTACATGGTGAGAAAGGACTAAGTATAAAAAACAGAAAAAGGTGACACTCTAACAAGATTTTGGTAGACCTTAAAAAATTTGGACCCATGTGTTCATCATACTTGTAGCATCAAGCTCTCTTTTATTCCATGTAAACACGTTAGGGAATTGATCAAGTAGTGACCACAATTGCCTTGTCTTTTCTTGCCCTAGATTAAGATCAACCTTAATTTTAGACTTGATCTCTGCCCATTTGTCATCATCATATATAGGTGTCTAAGGCTTGAATTACTCACCCTTAATCTTTGATGAAACATTTAATTAAAAAACATTTGAAATCTGCATAGATGTGGTAATAAAAAATTATTCATTCCTCTTCTCCTCATCCTTAACAATGCATTTAATCCAATCTTCATAGTCATCAAATTTAGATATATCTTCAAATATCACTTTATTAGCTTGCTCCTCCAAAATCAAATTCATGATTTGATTCAGTACTTCTTCCTACACAAAGGTCTCCATGCCATTATCCATTAGAACTTCTAACAAACCTGTGTTATTTTGCAAGAACAATTTTCCTTGTTCATCATCTACAAGTTCTTCCATCTTTTCATCTAATCATTAGAAGAGTCAGAATGGTCTTCTTCATTAGATAATACATGTTTTCTATCATGCATTGATGATGGGTGAAAGCATGGTAAAGTATGCCACTAAGGGATATTTGATTCTTTTATGGAAAGTATCCATAATTTAAGCCTTAATACATTGAACTCATGAACATTTTTTATTTTAATGATCAATAAGAGGAAGTTTTTTGACTTCGTTGAATAATATTCAAAGATTGCATGCTTTAATATTCATTTAAATACATTTATAAAAATACAAGTACAAGAAAGTATGTGTCCCACTTTTGAACAAGTATATGAAAGTATGATGAAAGTACAATTGTAATTGGATTTTTTATACTTTCAAATGGATGAAACACTAATATGTATCAATGTGTTTTAAATTATATTATATTCATAATCTATTAAAGTTTTCATATAAAATTATGTTTGAAAATTTGAAAACCTAATCAATTTATAACATATTTTTCATCCATTTTTCTTATATTAAATTTTTCAAATTTTATGCGTAGCTTACCATAAACTCAATGGAGTGCACAAATTGCTTTATTATGAAATTAAAAAAGTTTTGAATAGGTTTTTCATGTTTATGCCATAAATGCGATTATGATTACTTGTATGGGATTTTTTTGGGCATATTTTACCATGTTTTCACCCTAATACTTCCTCTCCGACTAAACCAATCCCCCACAACTGCAATGTTTCATCCTTTTTTTTTCATCCTTGAAATGCCATACTTTTGACATTATTTGCAACATGAACTTACCATGTTTAACAACAAAACCTAAATACTATTCCCTAGTCCCTGCTTAATCTATATCATGCCATTCTTGATATCAACAACTATTATTTTATGAAAAAATCAAGTCCCAAAAAAATGTCATAGTTGTTAGTATTCACGACCATGAAGGTCATTAGACACTAAACATGTCCAACTTGGACAAGTAGTTCATTAATTTTGCTAGGAGCTTGAATTACAACACCTGATGTAGTCTTGTAAGATTCCGAACCAAAGACTAAATGCATGATGCCAAGCTTTCGTATAATTGCAATTGACATCACTAATATAGAAACACATGTGTCAACCAAGCCTTCAATTAAATTATTGATTATTTCCACAAGGAAATGTAGTGTTTTACTACAGTGACTTTTATTAATGTTGATTTTACGATCTTTCAACCGTAGTCAAGTTAACTATCTTCAAACCTTCATTGCATTTTTTTCTTACCAATTTTACCAGGCTTTTTATTGACTCTAGTTCACCAGTAATGCTTAAGATAGTTTCAATCGGGGACAATGAAATTTTGCCCTTTATGAAATGGTTCAATATTTTGGAATGTACAAAGGAATTCCTACCAACTTCTAATTGTCCCATCTTTTTTTTTTCACCAACATCCACCTTAGTCGTATCCACAAGCAAACGCCTCCTAGGAATTTGAGCTCCAAAGAAATGTCATGCTTTGTGCCACATAGTTTATTCAATTGTTCTAAAGTATCCTCTCCATCATTCACCAAAACTTCACGGTAATTGTTGGATGCAAACGGTGTTTTGCCATCCTTTCCCTGTTTCTACCACCTATCTTTAATGTGTCCCATGCTTGAACAATACCCACATCTCACTCCACATAGCTTCGTCTTGTGTGAAAGACTACATTTGGCACATTTAAGCTTCAGGTCTCCTATGTTAGGACACATAGTGGGAGTGTGATCTATAGATTTACAAATTTGGCACACATTGGAACTATTGGCCCAAGATGAAATTGCTCCAACTCATGATGAGGCACCCTTAAAAAAATTAATGAAAGATTCATTAAGAGCAGAGACTTGCTTTTATAACACAACATCACCAATCATCCCATCTTCTTGTTCCTCCTTGAGAGGTTCAAATGGCATTTCCCCTAATTCACCCAAAACTTTTCCACTTCCTTGGCGACTACTCAATGTTGGTATAACTCCTTACCATACACATCTATTTGATCTCCAAGTGTATATGGGCAAGAAATCTATGGCATTGTTCTGGATCCTTCATTTTGCCTTTCTTGAATAGTTTTTCAAGTTTTTCAAAATAAAGTTGAACCCGTTGTTGAAATTCCTACTTCGCCATATCCATTTGCATTCCTAGTTTATCCAAATCAACATTTCCAAACTGCTACTTGTAGAGTGGAATGAAATGTTGGTATGCAATCTCCAACATCCAACTTAATAATCATGATGTTACACCAACATGTTCAACTTTTATCAACCTATATCCGAATTGAAACCATTTTTCCATGCCAAGTATAAAAAATTTCAGAAATCTATTAGAATCTATAAGTAATGTTGGGACCCAAATATCTCCAACATATGGTGGTGGCTTTTCAATTTCCAAATGAAAGAAGGTAAAAGGGTAAAAGTTAAAAGGTTTATTTATAATAGGCCCTTTTCCTTGTGATTGGGAACTACTTTCCATGCAATCCAATGCAAATTTTCATCTTATACTTCATATTATACATCTTATTTTATGCTCCTCTTCAATTTCTATTGCAAGCATCCTATTGTCTTCAATCTTGTTGTTAAAATTTATTTCATTAAATCCTACATAAGCCCAACTCAAAATCCTTTCTCCACTATGGCAAAACCCCCAACTTAATACACAAGTAGCAAATCTTGAAAATTCTACCCTAATGATCTTATCTCCCTCCCACTACATTTAAGTTTGAAAAATGTAGTAGTTTAATCGCCTAGTGGCAGTGTATCTACACGTATCAAAATGTCTCCTAATCTAGGAATATGATTAAGGTTTTCATGAAGCTTCCTGAATTTCTCACTCCAACTTATAGGGCCATTCAGGGACATAGAAAAACCTAGAGCTACTTATGCCAATGAAGACCCAACTCCAATCATCATGTGAAATCTTCAACCATATTGCTTCTTGGATGAAAAATCATGATAATGCCACTCCAATTACAATATCTCCTTGCTTTGCCTCCCTAGGATCAAACCCCATGATTTGAATTACAACAAATCCCAATATATGTATCATTAATGTACCTGGAGGTGGGTGTCCCTCAAAGTGATTCTAATCAAACTCAAAGATAGTGATTATGTCACTCATCCTAACATCAACAATTCTCCATAGCCTTATATTTCTGTAGCATATCCCACTGGATTGAAGTGCTTTAATACCAAAAAGAAAAAAATTATTACTATGACACACAATTCAACAAAGTGGTGATGAAACCTGCAACATCAAAATTTCTATTACAAACATATGAACAATATCATATGATCATCAAGATTTTGATTCCAAGAACAACTATGTCCCTACTAACCCTAATCCTACATGGGTTTCCAGGAATTAGAACCCTTTGAACTCATTCTCTCTTGAGCATCAATAAATCATGACCGTGTATCTCTTTGTCACAAACCCATTAACTACCACATAAACAATATTCACATGTAACATATTAATTCACAATTAAACAAAACTTAGACAGCTATTCCTTCACTTAGTAATTCATCATTTTGATCAATTCATAACAATGCCATTACACAAAAATGAAATACCTAACTCCCCACAATCAACTCAAAAAGTTGGACATGGAATACTTGACACCTTTCAATAATCCCATCAAAACATAACTTGCTGTAGAGGTCCCATTCTCCTTCAGAATTCCCAAAAAACTAGGTGTTCTCTTTCTCTCTTGGTGATTAAGGAATTGACAAACTAAACAAGGCAACTAAACTCACCTAGTAATGATACAATTCATGATCATTCTCGAAATCCCTAAAACTTCCATCCACTAATAAAAAAATTTCAAATATATGACTAAGTTTATTACTAGTATTCCAGTCATAAAGGACAAAAATGACTAATGGCCCTAAAGTTTTTATAAACAAATTATGTAGGATAATAATCATTTATGACATGATGTGACAAATATCATCCATTAGTCATAAAGGACATATGTGAAATTATTAATGATAGTTTAATCATTTTTTTATTATTTTTATTATTAAAAATTAGACCCAAAAAATGGGGAACATTATTTTTAAAAAATTATAATGTTCATTATTATAGATTTATTATATAATATAAATAATAAGATATATTTTTATTTCAATTATTTTTAATCTCATTATTTTCCATCGTATCAATTGTTAACATGTGTCACCACCTAAGCTAGGTTAAAAACTTAATTTAAATGGCTAACTAGACCGCCTTATCTATCTATTTAAGCCCACTTGAGTAACCACCTAACCTAGGTAATTTAAGTAGGTACGAAATATTCAATCAATATTCCAATCTTGATTACAACAAATGTCATTTGTGAAGTTTGATCCTTGGATCTCAAAGATGGAGTTTAATTCCTTTACCGCCTAGCCACCCCACTTGTTGTGTAAATGATTTAATTTTTATTCTATTTACACCACATTTGATTTAAACATTACAATAAATTTCAAATTTGATAATTCATATCTTATTGATAATTTTTCCAAACTAAAAATAATAAATTTCCTTCAATAATGTACACAATTATATATATATATTTTTAAAAATGTAAATTCAATTCAAAAGAAAATTATTTGAATTTTGTTATTGAATAACATTTCAATGGCCATTCTTTGGAATTTTATAATTCCAACACATGATTTGTTAATTGAAAAACGTTATGATTAATGCATGAATAAATAAAATATATCTTTCATATTTTAAATTTTCATTTGATTTAAAAATTTATGTTATACAATTTGTTTTCCAATATATCATAATTTTTTAAATAACTTTTAATTTAAATGTATGAATCCATATACTTTATCCAGATAAAATATTTATAAATGGATAATAAACCAATTATATCTATATAATAATTTTTTTTTTCAAATATTAATCATATTGAATATGATGTGTAAACTTAATCCAAATAATTTAATTTAATTTAAATAATACTAATACTAATAAATATTAAAATATTAACTAATTGTCTGAAATTATAAATTTTATTCATTTTTACACATACAATATAATATCATTTTTCATAATATTTTTTACACATGTAAAATTTATTTATTTATTTATTTACTTACATATATATA